>JGI24708J26588_10001152_pt1 | contig 20940 bp, 16 predicted proteins | sample BioPla1DNA2_FD_26588 | JGI IMG/M metagenome (IMG submission 26588) | reverse complement strand
TTGGAAGAACAACGGGCCAAAATGGAGAGTCTAAAGGGTCAACAGCAGGACATAGCCTGGGGCAGTCAGATTCGTTCCTACGTATTTTGCCCTTATACCATGGTTAAGGACCATCGTACCAACATCGAAGTAGGTAATGTTGATGGCGTCATGGACGGCGATTTGAATCCCTTTATTGAGGGATACCTCAAGTTGAAACAATAGACAGAAAGTGGCCTTTTCCCTGTGAAAAGGCCACTTTTGCAGAGGGAAACGGGGTAATTGTGGATGATCAAAAGGTACAAGCTGCCCATTGCAGTTATAGCCATAGTGTTGGTCGCAATTGGCGTACCCAGAATATTCTTAGTTCCTTACCTGGAACGACAGCTCCAAGCTGAGTTTGCCCAAGTATTGCAGGCTGATGAGGTGCGGGTCGATGTGCAGGCACCTTGGGGCTGGGAGCTGCTCCTAGGGCATGTTCCCGGTTTCGATTTTGCAGCCTCCGATGCGGTTATCGACGGTCTTCAGATTTCCCGGGTCAAGCTTTTCGGCGAACAAATCCGTTTTGACCCCCGCCTGTTTTGGCAGGAACAGGACCTTGTCCTGACTGATGTATCCGCCATTGGGGGAGAAGGTACAGTGACCGAAGCAGCCCTTAATGCTTTCTTGTGGGAGAGGGTAGATCCAGACAGGCTATTGCAGATTGAGATCTCGCCAGAAGGTGTGGACCTGGTAGGTACACTTAGTCTTTGGAACATCGAGTGGACCGTCACTGTCCGAGGGGAGCTCGAGGTTCTAAACGGCACCTCCTTGCGCTATGTATTGAAGGATATCGGCGTGCAGGAAACAAGGATCCCCAATCTTTTGCTGGAAGTTCTCAGCGAGAATTACGAACTTGTAGTTGACTTCGGGGTGTTTCCTTATCCAGTAGAGATTAAGGATGTGCATCTGCAGGAACAACAGATTAAGGTTATATTGGGAGGGCTTTAATGAAACGCGTTCTTTGGATCGTAATTGTACTGGCTGTTCTAACCTCCCTGGGGGTCTTTATGCAGCGCTGGACTATAGAGATGCCCAATAATACGGTGGAAATTGTCTATGACTTGCCTGGCTTGCTTGAATTGTCAGAATTGATCGAGGGCGCGTCCCTCGATCAATTTTTGCATGATTTGAGGCAAGCGGGGGTGGAAACCATTGCCATCCAGCCCACAAGTGTAGGAGAGATGATGTTGGCAGGGAACTTGCTGCCCGCAGAGGTCAGGGCTGATCTGCCGGATCGTCTTACTGATCTAGGGAGGTTTTTGACTCTGCCTGTCCAGTTTGAGCAGGAGCACTTTGAACTGGTGCAGCAGGCAGGCCTAAAAGCGGCACCGAAACTGAACACTGTTCCTTGGGCGGTGGAGCCGGTATGGCTGGAATATGAGCCGGAGCTGATTATCGTTAGCGGGCAGGGGATTATGGAAGCTGAACAGTTCTACGGAAGTGAAGCTGCGTTAGCCTTGGTGGAGTTTTCTGCACCCGAGATTTCTTCTGTAGAGGCCAGTAACACAGTTAGACTGCATGGTATCAGCGCCCCTGAAATGGAGGTTCTTTCGCAAGAACGAATTCTCAACAGATATATGCGGGCGGTTAAGGAACGCAATATGCGAGTATTATATGTGAGGCCGTTTTTGGACGGAGAGGACAGCTGGGAGCGTTCATTGACCCTGCTCAATTCTCTGCAGCACCGCTTAGAGGACTTCGGTTTTGCCCTAGGCAAGGCAGAGCCCTTTGCCCCCTGGCATCCAGCCTGGATATGGACATGCCTGGCAGGGGCTGGGATTTGGGCTGCAGCAGCTTTCTATGGTCTGGAACTTTTTCCCCGCGCCGAAAGACTCATTTTTGGGCTGGGCATTTTGGCCTTAATCCTCAGTGCAGCCTTGCTTATCGTGAAGCCGATTTTAGCTAAACAGGGCCTTGCCCTTGTGGCAGCGATAACTTTTCCGGCCTGGGCAATGCAGTTTAAGTGGGGCAAGACCCCTTTGAGGCGCTATGCGGGGGCTGCCGGAATCTCCTTAATTGGAGCCTTGTTTGTCGTGGCCGTTTTGGGCGGGACGGAGTTTTTAGTGAAGATCCAGGAATTTAGAGGCGTAAAACTAATGCATCTGGCCCCTATTGTCTTGGTAGTCTTTACCCTGATTCGCCCTCTGAGGGACTGGCTGCACAAGGCAATTCCAGTTCCTTATCTGCTTGCCCTAGGGGTGCTTGGCATGGCGGGAATGCTTTATATTTTGCGTACCGGAAATTTCGGCCTGCCTGTCCTTAAGCTTGAGGTGCAAGCTAGAGAATTCTTGGAAAATGTTCTGGTAGTTCGTCCCCGTACGAAAGAACTGTTCCTTGGACATCCAGCCCTGTATTTCGCTGTCCATGCCAAGCAGCCCCATAAGTCCTGGTGGCTGCCCCTGGCAGTAATCGGACAGATTTCCTTGGTAAACACCTTTACCCACACCCATACCTTTTTGTGGGTAAGTCTTTTACGTACACTGTACGGCCTTGTTTTCGGCTGCCTATTAGGTTGGCTGGCCTACAAGGTGTTTAACTGGGCGAAAGGGAGAGTTGATTTTGATTCTGGTCTCAGGCTACTACGGATTCGATAATCTCGGTGATGAAGCGATTCTAGGTGTTTTGTGCGCTGACCTTCGCGCCCTGGGAGTAAAGGGCGAGGAGATAGTTGTCCTATCCAACCAGCCCCAGCACACAGCCCAGGAGTTTCAAGTGACAGCCATACACAGATATGATCTCCGGGAGATCTGGCGCCGACTGGGTAGGGCAAGGCTTTTCATCAGCGGTGGAGGCTCTTTGCTGCAGGATGTGACCAGCAGGCGCAGCATCCCTTATTATCTGGGTTTGGTAGAACTTGCCCACATGCGAAAAGTGCCTGTGGTAATGTATGGACAGGGACTGGGTCCAGTGCAAAGCAGAATTTTGCGCCACTGGGTAGGGCGATCATTTAAGCGGAGCCTGGCTTGTTCGGTGCGGGATCCAGGCAGCCTCCAGTTTCTAGCGGAACTTGGCGTTCCTGAAGAGACAATCGAGCTCTGTGCTGATCCGGTGTTTCAGCAAGTGCCTGTCATCGATCAGCAAATTCGGTCACGCAGGGTGCTGCTGAATCTGAGACCCTACAGCGACTGGGGAAGCCAGGAGAAGCTGTGGGCGGATCAGGTCAAGCTATGGCAGAGCAAGGGTTATGACATCGAGTTCATACCCTTGGGTCCAGGCGATGAGGTGCTGGGTCGCACTTTGCTTAAGTTTTGCCCTGGCTTGAAGATGCATGCTCAACTCAAGCTTGAAAGTGCCGGCCAGGTGTTTTCCGGAGCAGGCCTTTGCATCTCCATGCGCCTCCACGGATTGATCATCAGCGCTCTCCAGGATTGTCTGCCCATAGGTTTGAACTATGATCCGAAGGTTAGGGCAATTTGCCAACAATTGCAGATTCCCTGTCTGGAACTTGGGCAGCTGGCTGAGCTGGGCTCGATACTGGACAAAGTATGGCAGGATGGCTCTGAGCATAGGCTGAAATATCGCAAAGCACTGGAGGGCTTACGCGCAGGCGCTTTGAAAAATCGGGCAATGTTAGCTCGGTTATTGAGGTGAGAGTATGAAAAAGATACAAATATTAGGCCGTGGATTTGATCCTGTGACTATGGAGGAAGCCCAGGCCCGATTGGCAGACTTTGTGGCGGAGGGAAACTCTCACCTGGTGATCACAGCCAATCCTGAAATGGTCATAAAAGCTCGGGGCGACCAGCTTTTGGCAGAGATTATGGATCGGGCTGATTTAGTTGTGGCTGACGGCATTGGAGTGGTTTGGGCCAGCCGTGTCCTGGGCAAACCAGTGCCGGAGAGAATTCCCGGCATTGAATTGGCTGAGGGTTTGCTTGCTCAGGCGTCACGCCAGGGATGGAAAGTCTTTTTGCTGGGCGGATCCGAAGGTGTGGCGGAAGAGGCCGCACAGTCACTGCAGCGCAGCTTCCCTGAGATCAAGATTGTGGGCACCTGCCATGGCTACTTTTCCTCTGGTGAGGAAGGGGAAATCCTGAAGAAAATTGATCGGGAAAAACCCCACATATTGCTGGCAGCCCTAGGGGTTCCGCGCCAGGAAAAATGGCTGGCCGCTTACTTAGGAACTCTAAAGATACCTGTAGCTATAGGTGTTGGGGGCAGTTTTAATGTGTGGGCCGGGGTAGATAAACGCGCCCCCCTTTGGATACGGAAAGTCAATCTGGAATGGCTTTACCGAGTGATCAAGCAGCCCTGGAGAATCAAGCGCCTTGCTGCTTTGCCCATTTTCGCACTTGCTGTCATCTGGTCTCGGTTCAAGCAGGGGAGGTAGGCAGATGCTGAAACGGATTGTTCTAGGTTACGGAGGGGTTTTGCTTGGCGTTATTGTAACTGCGGTAGGTGTAACTTACCTGCTGATTCCAGCTAAAATTGCCGCCGGAGGTGTCAGCGGTTTAGCCACGGTAGTCTTTCATCTTACCGGACTGCCTGTAGGAGTTACCATGCTGCTTTTGAACATTCCCCTTTTCATCTTAAGCTGGCGGATAATCGGGCCAGTCTTTGGGGCAAAGACCTTGTTCGGCACCCTTGCCATGTCTGTGTTTGTAGACATCTTTAACCAGTTCGCAATACCCATGACTGATGACTTGCTGCTTTGTGCCATTTACGGCGGTGTACTCTCCGGCATAGGCTTAGGTATTGCTTTTCGGGCCGGGGGTTCGACAGGTGGAACGGATATGGCAGCCCAGCTAGTGGCCAGATTCTTTCCCACCAGTGTGGGGCAGGCGCTGCTCATAGTGGACGGACTGGTGATTGTGTTGGCAGGAATTGCCTTTGGTCCCGAACTAGCTATGTACGCTTTGATAGCTGTCTTTATTACAACTAAGACGGTAGATATAGTGCAGGAAGGACCTAACTACGCCAAGGCCTGTTTGGTGATTTCTGACGATCCCGAGGCCATCGGCCAAAAGATCATGGCGCGTTTGGAGCGGGGAGTGACCGTTCTCGACGGCCGGGGCATGTATACCAAGTATGATCGGGAAATCTTGCTGGTAATAGTTTCCCGCACAGAGATCTCCACTCTAAAGGCTATCGTAGCAGAAACGGACAGGAAGGCCTTTGTGGTTATCTACGACGTCCACGAAGTTTTGGGGGAGGGCTTTCGCGGTTTGCGCACCTAGCCGCGGAGAAGTGCAGGTACTTGCCAACCCTTCGCGGTTTTTGATATGATAATATGAACAGTATTTGAGTCTACTGAGGGAAATTTCCACATATGGTTTGCCTAGATAGAAAGATGGTGATGGAGTGAGCCGCAAAGCAACTCTAATAATCATACTGTTAGTTTCGATATTGTCCGTCTCCTTGGTCTATGGTTCCTATCAGGCCAATAGCCAGCTGGTTGAGGGCGAAAAGCGCTATGAGAGCATTGGTACTGTATTAGAAGTAATCGCCTTGGTCAAGACTAGGCACTATTATCAGCCGGTCAGCACCTTTGAATTAATCAAAGCTTATGTGACCCATGGCACAATTAACGGCATGCTCAAACATGCCTTAGATGATCCCTACACCCGCCATATGGATGCCATCGCCTTTGAAAATATGATGAACACCACAACTGGCATTTATGGAGGAATTGGCCTCTCCGTAGGCATTGTAGATGATCGTGTCACCGTGGTTTCACCGATTAAAGGCACGCCTGGGGAGAGAGCTGGCTTTAGGCGCGGTGATAAGATCATAGCCATTGACGGCAAGGATACCACCCATATGACCTTAGATGAAGCGGTAAGTCTGATGAGGGGTCCCGAAGGTACAGAACTGGATTTGACTATTCGCAGAGATGAAGACAACTTCGAGGTTCATATCGTTAGAGAACTTATTAATGTTATATCTGTTCCAGAGTATTACATCATAGATGAAGAGCATGGTATAGGGTATGTGGAAATAACGAATTTTTCCGACCGCACCTATGAGGAGTTGAGGGAAGCCTTGACCTACCTGGATGAAGCGGGACAGAGGGCCCTGATTTTGGATTTGCGTTTTAATCCTGGAGGGACACTGAGCTCTTCGCTGCAGGTAGCCAATGAATTTGTATCCAACGCCCCACTCCTATATTTAGAGGATCAATTTGGAAATCGCACCCCATTTGAGAGCATGGAAGCAGGAACACGTGAAAAGATACCGATGGCAGTACTGATCAATGGCAGCAGTGCCAGCGCATCGGAAATTGTCTCTGGAGCTCTGCAGGACAATGGGTTGGCTACTTTAATCGGAACCACAACCTTTGGCAAGGGGCTGGTCCAATCCCTCTATCCTTTGCGTGACGGAAGCGCTTTAACCGTCACGGAGCAAGGTTATCTCACCTCTGGCGGAAAGGACATCAACGGTGTAGGTATTGAGCCCGATATTGTGGTTGAAGTTACACTGGAGGAGGAAGAAGCTATTTACCTCGATGAAGCTCAATACGATCCACAGTTAGAAAAGGCTTTAGAGGTTTTACGCAGCCAGCTCTAAACGTACACCACCCCGGAAACTGACTCCGGGGTGATCTATTCTTGGCTGAAATCAGGGAGGAGAAGACGTGAATTCTTTGTGGCAACTTGTGAAGATAACGTTTCAGACTTTTACATTTATGGTCACAGACCTGCGTTATATATTGATGATAGCACTTGTGTCCGTTCTCGTTTACAGGCAATACGCGAAAATTCTCCAATACGAACAGGGGTTCTTCCTCTTGAAGCGAATTAATCCCTTAATGGAGACAGTGACCTCATTGATCTATGGCATTGCCGGGGGCATGCTGGCCACAGTACTGTTCCTTTTACTCGGCATTTCCATCGGCGATGCCGGGGTGGCCTATTTATGGCTGGCCGCACTTTTTCTTATGCTGATTAACCAGCGGTTTTTGTGTTTTGCCTATGCCGGCAGTCTAGTAAGTCTTATTGCCTTGCTTACGGGGTTCCCCCAGATTCACACAGCCACACTGATGGCTTTGGTTGCAGTTTTGCACTTGGTAGAATCTTTTCTGATCTTTGTGAACGGATATCACAACGCATCACCCATGTTTTTCAAACATGAAAGCGGCAAAGTGGTGGGAGGATTTGCCCTGCGCAAGTTCTGGCCCATGCCCACTATCGCCCTGGTTGGACTGGTCATGGTCAGCTCGGGTGTGGATATGCAGTCGGTACCTATGCCGGACTGGTGGCCCATTTTCGAGCGCAGCTTGGAAGTGCCGGAAAACCATGTATTGATTCATGTCTTGTTTCCTTTAATTGTAGCCTTAGGCTACAGCGACTTTGTCCAAACAGAGCTGCCCAAGACGAGGGCCAGGCGCAGCGCAGGGATGCTGGCACTTTATAGTATGATCCTCTTAGGCCTGTCCGTTTTGGCTAACCAGTATGCCTGGCTTTCGATACTGCCTGTAATTTTTGCGCCCCTCGGCCACGAACTTGTTATCTACCTTGGCAAGCGGCGCGAAAAGAACAATGCCCCGGTCTTTCTAGGTGACGATGGGGTAATGATATTGACTGTCTTTCCCAACTCCGCTGCAGAGAAGATGGGCCTGGAGGTGGGAGATGTGATCAAGAGCATTAATGGGGTTAAAATAGAGGATCTCACGGATTTGGCGTATCAAATGAAGCCCTGGATTATCGATCCGGTGTTCGAAGTGGAGAATCAATTTCGGGAGCCAGCCAGGAGACAGATCAACTACAAGGGGAAGATTCCTCCCCTAGGCATTGTCCCTGCGCCCCATCCCGAGCAAGGTGCGTATGTCCGTTTTAAAGANGGGTTCCTGAAGAATCTGTGGAAGCAGTTGCAGGCCAAGATGAGGAAGTGACAGCGTGGTTATTTTTCCCTTGGATGAACAGAAACCTTCCCTGATTACCCTTATGGTCATTCTGGCTATGAGCTCTTTGGGGTTTGCTATTTTAGGCTTTGTGATCGGACCGGAAGGCACACGGGACTTGGGTTCTGGCCATCAGGTGGAGCTTATCCGCCCCGAGATGCCTAAGCTAGGTGAGCTTGGCGAGTACTGGACTGCAGCTGGATATCTTACGGTCCAAAGGGAGCAGGACTACAGCGTGCAAACAAGTTCTGCCCAGGGCAGCGAAGTTTGGGTTCAGGGACAGGAGAAGCTCGTACTGGTGCCGTCGCGCCATGATCTAAGCTTGTCTGAGGCCATCTTGCAGCTGACTTCCGGATTTTTAGAACAGGGGTGGATGATCCAGCTCGAGGCTGTTGAACATGGCTATATACTAGGGTTTTGGGGCAGCCTCCCCGGCCTGGAACAAAGGGTTTTGGCGTATAAGTGGCAAGTTGAGCTGGTAAATCCGCGCAATTACGACTATTATTTCGGCGGTTTGATTTCAGTAATGGGTGAGCCTTTCGATCCCGAGGGCTTTAGGAAGGGAACACCAGAGTCTCCGGTTCTGGCCGTCATTATAGACGATTGGGGTTATATCACCTTGGCCGCAGAAGCCCTGACCGCTTATCCTCTCCCTTTGACTATGGCGGTGCTGCCCCATTTGGCCGACTCCCCAGAGGTGAGCGAACGCATCCATGCGGCGGGCCATGAACTGATTTTGCATCAGCCTATGGAAGCATTGGATGGGAGTCTGGAGTTAGGACCCGGGGGNATTACTGCAGAAATGGATGCCGATGAAGTGAAGGCTCAGCTTAAAGAAAACCTGGCTTCGCTGCCTCTTGTGGCTGGGTTGAACAATCATATGGGCTCCCTGATTACCTCTGATCCGACTGTGATGACTTATGTGTTAGAGGTGGTCAAAGAGTTAGGCTTATTCTTCGTAGACAGCCGCACATCAACATCCAGTGTGGTGCCTGAGGTAGCTCGCCAGGTGGGAGTGCCCTATGGAGTCAACAACCTGTTTATCGACAATGAGAGCGACGTTGAAAAAATAAAAGCCCAGGTGCGCGCAGGCCTGGACTTGGCACAAAAACAAGGACATGCCGTGATAATCGGGCATGTCCGACCAGCTACCTCCCGTGCTCTTTGGGAGATGATTCCTGAACTCATAGATTCAGGTGTGCAGCTTGTACCAATTTCGCGGCTGCTCCACGTTGAATGATTACAGATTATGAATGTAACGGGCTTGGGCTTCCGCTACGAAGCGCTTCGCATCCTCCTTATCCAGCCAATCACCGACTTTGGTCTTTTTCCTCTCCAGATCTTTGTAGACCTGAAAGAAGTGGGTGATCTCCTTAAGTAAATGGGGGGGAACATCGCCGAGGCCCTGCACCCAGTTCCACTGCGGATCACTGACCGGTACACAGAGAATTTTCTGATCTGGACCTTTTTCGTCCCACATTTCAAAGGCCGCAACAGGCTCTACACGGATGATGCAGCCGGGGAAGGTGGCCTCACCTACGAGAACTAGGGCATCGAGAGCGTCTCCGTCTTCAGCCAGTGTATCCAGGATAAATCCATAATCAGATGGATAATGGACTGAAGAAAACAGCATACGGTCTAAATAAAACCGTTTTTCTTCACTGTTGTACTCGTATTTGTTGCGGCTTCCACGTGGTATCTCCACCATCACCTTTAAGCTCATGATCTAACGACCTCCCGTTGTCTGTTACTGTAACTATTGGCTATACTGCGGTCAATTACCTACTAGAAAACCGAAAAAAGGGGATATAGATATAAAATGGCTGTGCAGAACGAATTTAAAGTTGTGGCTCCCTTTGAGCCTGCCGGAGATCAGCCTAAAGCTATTGGGGAAATCGTCACGGGAATCAACGCCGGTATGAAGCACCAGACTCTACTTGGAGTTACGGGTTCCGGCAAAACCTATACTATGGCTAAAGTGGTGGAGGCTGTACAAAAGCCAACCCTGGTGCTGGCCCATAACAAGACATTGGCAGCACAGCTGTGCAGCGAGTTCCGGGAGTTTTTCCCCCATAATGCCGTCCATTATTTTGTCAGTTATTATGATTATTACCAGCCAGAGGCCTATGTGCCTACAAGTGACACCTATATTGAAAAAGACGCATCAATCAATGATGAGATCGATCGCCTGCGCCACGCTGCCACCAGCGCACTTTTTGAACGGCGCGATGTTATTATTGTGGCCAGTGTATCCTGTATTTATGGTCTAGGCTCCCCAGAGGATTATGTGGGCATGACCTTTTCCTTGAAAAATGGNGAATACCGGGACCGGGATCACATTTTGCGCCGCCTGGTGGGGATTCAATATGAGCGCAATGATATCGGTTTTACCCGGGGAACCTTCCGGGTTCGGGGGGATGTTATTGAGATCAACCCTGTCGGCAGTGAATCAGTAATCAGGGTGGAGATGTTCGGTGATGAAATTGAGCGGATCCAGGAAATCGACCCAGTAACCGGTGAGGTGCTGGCCCATAGGGAGGAACTCACCATTTACCCCGCTTCCCACTTTATTACGCCGGAAGAGAAGCTGCGCCGTGCTATCCCTGCCATTGAAGCAGAACTGGAAGAGAGGCTGAAGGTGCTGCGCAGCCAGAATAAGCTGTTAGAAGCCCAACGCCTTGAACAGCGGACTCGTTATGATTTGGAGATGTTAACAGAGCTTGGCTACTGTACGGGGATAGAAAACTATTCCGCGCCCCTCGGCGGGCGCCAGCCTGGTGAAACGCCGGCCACTCTCTTGGATTACTTTCCTAAGGATTACCTTATGATTATTGACGAATCCCATGTTACGCTGCCCCAGGTACGGGCGATGTATTTTGGCGATCGTTCCCGCAAGGAAAATTTGGTGGAATATGGTTTCCGCCTTCCTTCGGCCTTAGATAACCGTCCCCTGAAGTTTCCAGAGTTTGAGTCCCATATGAATCAGGTGGTTTATGTTTCTGCTACGCCCGGGCCCTATGAAAAGGAGCACTCGGAACAGGTGGTGGAACAGGTGATTAGGCCCACAGGCCTTGTGGATCCGGAGATCGTCGTACGTCCCGTAAAGGGGCAAATTGACGATCTGATTGATGAGATCGGCCAGGTGCTCAAAAGGCGCGAAAGGGTGTTGATTACTACCCTTACAAAGCGTATGGCAGAGGATTTGACCCAGTACTTTACCGAAATTGGTCTAAAGGTGCGCTACCTGCACTCAGACGTTGAAACCCTGGATCGCATTGAGATTTTGCGCGAACTCAGACAAGGAGTTTTTGATGTCCTAGTCGGCATTAACTTGCTGCGGGAAGGCCTGGACTTGCCGGAGGTGTCTTTGGTTGCGATTTTGGATGCGGATCAGGAGGGCTTTTTGCGCTCGTCTACATCTTTAGTGCAGACTATTGGACGGGCTGCCCGCAATGTAAGGGGAAAAGTGATTATGTATGCGGATCGCATCACCGATTCCATGCAGTATGCCATAGATGAGACCAACCGCAGACGTGCCATCCAGACGGAGTATAATGAACGCATGGGAATTACACCTGCTACCATTGAGAAGGCTATCAAAGATATTGCCCAGGAGATCGCCGAAGAGCAGGTGGCTGAGGAAAAAGCTGGCTATGATGCACGCCGGACCGGTTCACTCAAGGAAGTGATCTCACTCATTCAGGAAATGGAAGAAGAAATGTACAGGGCTGCCCAGGATCTTAATTTTGAACGGGCGGCTGAACTCAGGGATGAGATCAAAGAGATAAGGATTGAAATGGGGTTGTCAGTTTGACAGATAAGCTCGTGATACAAGGTGCCAGACAGCACAACTTGAAAGATATAAATGTGAAAATTCCCAGGAACAAACTGGTCGTTATCACAGGACTTTCCGGTTCAGGCAAGTCCTCTCTGGCTTTTGATACCATTTATGCTGAAGGACAGAGAAGGTATGTAGAGTCCCTTTCCGCCTATGCCAGGCAGTTTCTTGGCCAGATGGACAAACCGGATGTTGATTTAATCGAGGGGCTTTCACCCGCGATTTCCATTGATCAGAAAACCACCAGTCGCAATCCCCGATCCACCGTGGGTACGGTGACGGAGATTTACGACTATTTGCGCCTGCTCTATGCCCGGGTGGGCAGGCCCCATTGCCCAAGTTGCGGCAAACCCATTCAGCAGCAAACGGTAGAGCAGATCGTCGATCAGATCCTTGCTCTGCCTGAGGGTACGCGTATTCAGGTATTGGCCCCAGTTGTGAGGGGACGCAAGGGAGAGCATAAGAAAATCATTGAGACCATCGCCAAAGACGGTTTTATCCGGATCAGGGTGGACGGGGAGCTCTTTGAGGTCGGTGATGACCTGAACTTGGACAAGAATAAAAAGCACAATATCGAAATCATTGTGGACCGCCTAGTTGTGAGACCTGATCTTGCCGGACGCCTGGCCGATTCGGTACAGATGGCTCTCACCTATGGTGACGGCATTACTTTTGTGGATGTTATCGGCGGGGAAGAGCTTATGTTCAGCGAGAAATTCTCCTGCATCGACTGCGGCATTTCCATGGAAGAGCTTGCGCCCCGCATGTTTTCGTTTAACAGTCCTTTTGGTGCCTGTCCAGGGTGTGAAGGGCTGGGAACCAAGCAAGAGCTGGATCCTGACTTGCTGCTTGATCTGGATCTTTCCATCGATGACGGGGGGCTGATCCCCTGGCGAGGCAGCAAGAGCCGCTGGAGGAACGCCATATTAGATAAGGTCTGCGAAACGTACAAGATCGACACCCAGGTTCCCCTGAAAGATCTGGCCGGTGATCAACTGAACATTTTGCTGTATGGACTGGGTGATGAACTGATCAGTTTCTACTACACAAATGTTGCCGGAAGGGAACGAATGTACGAATCAACCTTCGATGGCTTGATCGGCTTCTTAGAACGTCGCTATTTGGAGAGCACCTCAGAGTGGGTCAGGCAGGATGTGGAACAATATATGAGCATCCGTACCTGCAATGAATGCGGTGGCAAGCGTCTCCGCCCAGAGATTCTGGGTGTGACCGTCGGAGGCAAGAACATTATGGAAGTAACGGAGTTTTCTATTCAGGAGTGCCTCGATTTCTTCGCCTCGCTGCAGCTGACATCCCGGGAGGAACTTATTGGCAGGCAAATTATCAAAGAAATTCGCGAGCGCCTGTCATTCCTGGTTAATGTAGGTCTAGACTATTTGGCCCTTAGCCGGGCCTCAGCAACGCTCTCCGGGGGAGAGGCCCAGCGTATTCGCTTGGCAACTCAGGTTGGCTCGAGGCTGATGGGGGTATTGTATATTCTTGACGAGCCCAGTATTGGCCTACACCAACGGGATAACGGCAAGCTTCTCAAGTCCCTCAAAGAACTTAGGGATTTGGGCAACACACTGATTGTCGTTGAACATGATGAAGAGACGATGGCAGAGGCGGATTGGATCATTGATATGGGTCCCGGTGCCGGCAGCCATGGCGGTGAAGTGGTAGCGGAAGGGCGTTGGGATGATATTTGCGCAGTACCGGACTCCATTACCGGCCAGTATCTCAAGGGCGAGAGGGTGATTCGGGTACCCAGAGAGCGACGGAAGCCCAACGGCAACTGGCTTACAGTTCGGGGGGCCAGGGAAAATAACCTGAAAAACCTGGATGTGAAGATTCCAATGGGTGTCTTTGTGGCCGTCACCGGCGTTTCAGGCTCTGGCAAGAGTACCTTAGTCAATGAAATCCTCTACAAAAAACTTAGTCAGGTGTTGCACAGAGCCCGAACGAAACCAGGGGCGCACGATGCAATTGAGGGTTTAGAGCATATCGACAAAGTGATTGAAATCGATCAGTCGCCCATTGGCAGAACGCCCAGATCGAATCCTGCTACTTACACTGGGGCTTTTGACGGGATTAGGGAGCTCTTTGCCATGACCAATGAGGCCAAGATGCGTGGCTATACTAAGGGCCGCTTCAGTTTTAATGTTAAAGGCGGACGCTGTGAGGCCTGTAAAGGTGACGGCATCATCAAGATTGAAATGCACTTCCTGCCCGATGTCTATGTGCCCTGTGAGGTTTGTAAGGGCAAGCGTTACGGCAGGGAAACGCTGGAAGTGAAGTACAAGGGCAAGTCCATTGCCGATGTCTTGGACATGCAGGTGGAAGAAGCGGTGGAGTTTTTCCAGAACGTGCCCAAGATTCATCGCCGCATGCAGACTCTCTATGATGTAGGTCTAGGGTACATCAAACTTGGGCAGCCCGCCACCCAGTTGTCAGGGGGAGAAGCGCAGCGGGTCAAGCTGGCGACGGAATTAAGCCGCCGAAGCAATGGCAAGACGCTGTATCTCTTGGATGAACCCACAACAGGGCTCCACTTCGAAGATATCCGCAAACTGCTTACAGTGTTGGAAAGGCTTGTGGATGCAGGCGATACTGTGCTTGTCATTGAACACAATCTCGATGTAATCAAAACCGCAGATTATGTCATAGATCTAGGGCCTGAGGGAGGTCTTCGGGGCGGAATGATAGTAGCCCAGGGCACTCCAGAGGAGGTAGCTGAAGTTCCTGAATCCTATACTGGCCAGTACCTAAAGAAAGTACTTCATGATCAACGACTGCAAAGGAAGGGTAAGGAGTGAGCTCTGTGGATCTCCAGCATAAACTAGCTAATCTTCCTGCGGCGCCAGGAGTCTACATTATGCTGAATGAGGCCGGCGAGGTTATTTATGTAGGCAAGGCTGTAAATTTGCGCAACCGGGTCCGTTCTTACTTCCAAAAATCACAGGCCCACCCCATCAAATTGCAGGTGCTCGTGGAAAACATTGCCGATCTTGAGTACATTGTCACCGACTCTGAAGTGGAAGCCTTAATTTTGGAGAACAATCTGATCAAGAAACACGGGCCCCGGTATAATGTACGCCTAAAGGATGATAAGACCTACCCCTATATTAAAGTGACAGTCCAGGAGACCTTTCCCCGGGTGCTCATGGTGCGCAAACGGCTTGATGACGGTGCTCGGTATTTTGGCCCTTATACTGATGTGGCAGTGGTAAAGAAGACCCTGTCATTTCTGCGCACCCTCTTTCCGCTCCGCACCTGCAATAAGGCCATTGAGGAAGGAGGGCAGGATCGCCCCTGCCTTAACTACCATATTGGCCGTTGTTTGGGGCCCTGCGCAGGTTTAGTCAGTAAGGAAAAGTATGGTGAAATGATCCAAGAGGTTCTGCTTTTTTTGGAGGGACGAATTGATCGTCTAATACCTGACCTCACAAGTAAGATGCAGGAGGCAGCAGACAAGCTTGAATACGAGAAGGCCGCCCGCTTCCGTAACCAGATCCGGGGTTTGCAGACTCTGGCAGAGAAACAAAAGATCGTAGCCCAGCATAAAGAAGATCAAGACTATGTGGGCTATGCCCGCCATGGTGAACTCGCCTGTGTNCAGGTGTTTTTTGTACGCACTGGCAAGCTCATTGGCCGNGACCACTTCTTGTTGGCATGCTCAGCAGAGGAAGAGGGTCCAGAGATCCTCCGGGCCTTTCTGCAGCAGTACTATGCAGAGGCCTCCTATGTACCTAAGGAAGTGCTGACGCCTGTGTCCTTAGCCGAACCGGAGGTTCTCGAAGACTGGCTGGGGGGACTGCGGGGTCAGCGGGTATATCTGCGCACGCCTCAGCGCGGCGCCAAGAAGCAGCTGCTGGATTTAGTCATGAAAAATGCCCAGCTTGTGCTGGATGAAACCCGAACCCGCAATACCTTTAAGCAGAGGGCTGTCGAACGGGCTCTCCAAGATTTGCAGGAGCTTACGGATTTATCTGAACCGCCTGAGCGTATAGAAGCCTTTGATATCTCTAATTTGCAGGGGACTAATGTGGTCGCTTCCCTGGTGGTCTGGGAAAGCGGTGATTTCAAGACCACCGACTACCGCAGATTTAGAATTCGGGATGTTGAGGGCGCCCCCAATGACTATGCTGCAATGCGTGAGGCTGTATTTCGGCGGTTTAGTCGGGGCCTTAAGGAACAGTCTGAAGGAGGGGCAGAGCAAAAGTTCTCCGATTTCCCCGACCTGGTTTTGATCGATGGGGGGAAGGGGCAGCTTGGTGTGGCTTTAGAGATCCGGGATGAACTGGGACTGATCATGCCTTTCCTGTCCTTAGCCGAAAAGAGGGAAGAGATCTACTTGGAAGGGAAGCCCCAACCTGTGATTCTGCCCAATGACTCCCCCGGTCTGCTCCTCTTGCGCAAAATCCGCGATGAAGCCCATCGCTTTGCCCTCACCTATCATCGCAATTTGCGGGGCCGGGCCACCCGCGGTTCGGTTCTGGACGAAATACCGGGGGTAGGTCCAAAACGCAAGAAAGCACTGATTAGGCATTTCGGTACGATCAAAAGAATCCGTTCCGCAACCCCAGAAGAACTGGTGGAGGTGCCAGGCATCAGTGAGAAGCTGGCAGGGGAAATCTATCAGTACTTGAAAGAGGACTAGATCAAGGCTCGTTCAGTCTCCTGAAAGGTCGATTCTCTGGCTCAAAAAAAGGGCCCCTGAGGGGCCCTAAGAGCTAGGAAAGTGAAGTCGCGGAGGGCTAGAAATGCTTGGTTACACCTAAATTAATGCTCACCGATGAGCTTCTGGTTTCGCCAACATCATCGTATGCAGGCACCTTGTATGTACTGCCTAACAGACTAAGGTGGGCACCGAATTCCTCCGAGAAATCATAGAAGAGTTCAAGTTTATAAGCAAAGGCAGAGCTCGAATCAATATTATGATTGGTCGTTTCTGCGACATTGTGGGACCATTTCGCCCAGGGAGCTGCAATGACGGTTGCAGAGGTCCACAGCTCGTCTGTGATCGCAATATCCAGCACTGCTTGGCCTGTAAAACCATGGCCTGTAAAGGTGTGCTTNTTGTNATCATCAGTTGGTATTCCGGCGGAGACCAGGTTGTAGCCGAGACCGCCGTAAACTTTGAGGATATCTTCCTCCAGGAAAAGGTAACTTACGCCGGCATGTGCTAAGTGTCGACTTGAGCTAAAGCCCTGCAGACCAAGGCTTCCTTGATAAGAAGCCGTGAAAAGCAGATCCTCATAGGGGTATCTAGCCCAGAGGCTGCTGGACCACTCAGTATGAGACTCACCATTTTCACCTAGAAATTTAGCATACTGGGTCTGCCCATAACCCAGCTGAACCCCGGCTAGCAGCTCTGCGGACGCGCTCTGGGAGTAGGCAATCAGCAATAGACAACACAAAATTAAGACAGGTAAACCCCTAACTATTCTCTTACGCATGTCAACTGACCTCCTTGATAGCTAATGACACGACTTTAGTTCGAGGCGAAGATACCTAAAACCTGCCACGCCTGGAAGGTTTTGTACTCTCTTTCGAGAACTGTTTAACAAACCAATTGGGGAGGCAGTAATCGTGAAAAAGCCAATCTGTTTTGTAGTTGTACTGGGCATTCTTCTTGTCGCAACAAGTTTCGTTGCTAGTGCCGTATCTTTTGAGGGTGATGCCAGCTATCTTCTGGGCTTAGGTAAGCCAAAAAGCAATGGCTTTACAGCCAATGCTATGATCGAAGTGATGGATCATGTCTTTATAGACGGATCCTTTTTGAGCACCAGCTCGAAAACGGACGGCGACGGAGATAATGGAGCGGCTGAAGGCCAGAGCCGCAGTCTGCTAAGTGTTGGGGGATTATATCGACCAGTCAATGATGCAGACCTAAAGGTCTTTGTTGGGGCAGGTTTCTTGCGTTTAACGAACAAAACCGGTGACTCCGAGCCCGATGCCGGACAGGGGATTTATGCCAAGTTCGGTTTCAAGTTCCTGCCAATGCCTCAGCTGTCGCTTACGGCTGATGTCAGCTTTGCTCCAAAATATAAAGGAGAAACTGATGACTTATCAGGGACTCTGTTAAGCGCCAGGGCGACCGTGGCTTATGAGATAATAGAGGGTGTGGGTCTCCAGGGCACTGTCAAACATTACCGGACTTCTGCCAAAACCGCCGTCAGCGATATTCTAGTCGGGGGAGGCGTATCATTCAGTTTCTAGCCCCATCACTTCTAACCAGGCTCTGGATTATTCCAGGGCTTTTTTGTTACCTGAATAATGGACCTTGCTGTGGATAGGCTATATTCGGACGGGGATGGTATTATTGCGGTTTCTAAACAATAGTACAGAGTAGGAAGGGGTGATATATAATGCGGGAAGAACAAAGGACGGTCCTCAGGCTGCTCGAGGAGGGTAAAATCACTGCACAAGAGGCGGAAGCTTTGCTTAAGGCCCTGCTTGACGGTTCTGAACCTGCTGAACGGGGGTCTAAACCGCAAACAGATCCCTGGGTGCGGGTAGAGAAGATGGGTGAAGATTTTGCGTCCAAGGTGGAAGTTGCCGCCGAGCGCTTTTCCCGATCGATTGAGCATAACCTTGGAGACAAACTCAGTAAGCTGCCTAAAGTATTGGCGCGGCTTCCCTTTATAGGGCAGGGAGAAAGCCAGGAGTTTACAAGCGTTGTCAGGGGGAAGGTAGGGGCTGGAGAGTTTGTCCCCATTGAAATTAGTAACGCCAACGGCTCCATTCAGGTCCAGGGATGGGAAGAAGACGACTATCAGCTGACTGTTATTCAGAGGCTGCGCGGAGACGACCGCGAGCTTGCCAGCAGCAGGCTCTTTGCCCTCGGCTGGGAAGACGGAGCGGAGCGGGAAGATTTTCGGCTGACTGTGCCGAACCTGGGAGATCTTAGTGTGACTTTAAACCTGTTGGTGCCGAAAGAGCGCATGTATGAGGCGAAACTGCAAGCCCAAAATGGTTCACTGCGCATAGAAAACCTCAAGGCTTGCAAGGTAACGACCGGTACTGTCAATGGATCAACCAAGCTGTACTCTCTCGAGGCAGATACCATCTCGGGTGAAGGGGGCAATGGGCCCTGCGAAATGAAGGATGTTCGGGCCCGGTTGATCAAACATAGTCTCGGCAACGGCTCCTACCGCGCATTAGTATCAGCGGCGAAAGTCGACTTGGTGACCACAAATGGTTCGTTGAACGTTAGCGTCCTGGATGTGCCAGGCAGGGCAGATTACAAGCTGCGCACCACCAATGGAGCGATCAATGTAAGCCTGCCGCCCCAGACAGACTGGGGTTTGTCCTTGGAGCTGAGGACTTCGGTAGGCCGCATTTCTACAGACGTGGGGTCACTGGAGATTACCGGCCAGGAAAGGCAGGCAGGCGGCTGGCTGTTAACAGGGCATTCAATTGATTATGCTGATAAGCATGATCGGCTGGATCTGGATGCCTCTTCCACCTCCGGTTCCATTGTCATATCCACTAGAGAAAGTTGAGGAGGAAGGAATGGGTTAACAAGTGGAGAAAAGTATGCTGGAAGAGAGATGGGAGCACCATCTCTTTTTCCTTAGAGAAACGAGGTGCATTATGATTAAACTAATCGCAGCGGATCTAGATGATACGCTGCTGGACAGGGACGCTAAGCTAAGTCACGAAAACAAAAGGGCGGTCGCTGAGGCTGCGGAGCGAGGCATTGTCTTTACTATTTCCACTGGCCGCATGTTTCAAGCGACCGCACCCTTTGGCATGGAGTTGGGTCTGGACCTGGAGCAACCGGTAATTTGCTACAATGGTGCGATGATTCGCCGCCTCTCTGGGGAGACATTGTACGAGCAGTCTCTACCCTCCGAGGCAGCCGGCACAATAGTAGAATATGGACAAGCCAGGGGCTGGACCATTAATGCCTACTTTGATGACGAACTCTATGTGAGAACCCTCAACCAGGACGTCAAAGACTACGCCCAGCGTATTGGCGTTGACGCAACGGCAGTAGGTGACTTGGCAGCCTTTATTCAAGATGGAGACAAGAAGCTTTCCAAGCTAATGGTAATCAGTGAACCGGAACAGACTCTAGCTAGAATTGAAGAGCTGCGCCCCCTCGTAGGTGAAGATGTGCTGCTGCTTCGGTCTAGGCCGCGGTTTATTGAGATAACCAATGCCAATGCCCATAAGGGTGGTGCCTTGATGTGGCTGGCGCAAAGCCTGGGCTTCAAAGCTTATGAAGTAATGGCCATCGGTGACAGCAACAATGACTTAAGCATGATCAAAATGGCTGGGATTGGTGTGGCTGTGGCTAATGCTTCCCAGGAGATTCAGGCCGCAGCCGATCATGTTACAGCGGCTAATTATGAACATGGGGTAGCCCNGGCCATCCGAGAAATCGCCCTAAAGGCCGAATAGAAGTGTGTTTCTGGACCATTCCCCTACAATTTTCTGGTTTTTCTTGAAAAATTATACGAACTTTGTTTTGCCAAAGGATATGATCTGTGATATTATGAGATTGTAATTTAATATGTATTGGGTAGAGCCACTCCTTTGATTTATTCGGCGCTGCTCGGACATATTTGAAATATCCTATTTTAGAGGAGAGGAGTTTTTTTGTGGCACGAGTCCATTTACAAGACATTACCAAGCGTTTTGGTAATGTGACAGCTGTTGACAATATTTCGTTGGATATTGAAGACAAAGAGTTTATCGTATTGGTTGGACCTTCGGGTTGTGGAAAATCTACTACATTAAGAATGGTGGCAGGTCTGGAGGAGATCACGGCCGGCCAGATCACCATTGGTGACACCGTCGTCAATGACGTTCCTCCTAAGGACAGAGATATTGCCATGGTTTTCCAAAACTATGCGCTGTATCCACATATGGACGTTTATAACAACATGGCTTTTGGCCTAAAACTACGGAAGTTTCCCAAAGACCAGATCGACAAGAGAGTTAAAGATGCAGCCAAGCTTCTGGGTATTGAAAACCTGCTGGATCGGAAACCCAAAGCGCTCTCCGGCGGACAACGCCAACGTGTTGCTGTAGGACGGGCCATTGTGCGTGAACCTAAAGTGTTCCTTATGGACGAACCTCTTTCGAACTTAGATGCTAAGCTGAGGGTTCAGATGAGGGCTGAGCTGAGCAAACTGCATAACCGTCTGCAAACCACCATCATCTACGTAACCCACGACCAAACAGAGGCCATGACCATGGGTGACCGTATCGTGGTAATGAAGGACGG
>JGI24708J26588_10001146_pt1 | contig 21003 bp, 14 predicted proteins | sample BioPla1DNA2_FD_26588 | JGI IMG/M metagenome (IMG submission 26588) | reverse complement strand
AAAAAAATAGATGTACATAAATAATTATATAATAAGTGGAAAGAATTTTCAAGGGAAATTTTCAAAAATGACATTTTATAAACAAAAAAAGTGCACAGTTTTAGCCTGTGAAAATTCTTAAAAGTTTAAAATATATATTATTATAGATAGCAAGTGTTTATAAAATCAATTTACAGGTAATTTATCAATTATTTCTAAAATATATCTTTGTATCAAATTATAATCTAATGAATTAATTAATCCATCGCAGTTTACATCTGCATTTACCAATCCTCCAGGGAAGGGGAAGCTGTCTATTATCTCTAAAATATATCTTCTTAAAAGTGTCAAATCGTTGGAATTAACAATATTGTCCCCGTTTACATCTCCATACAGGGGTTTTTGTGAAGATTTTTTTAAAAAATCATATACTAAAGTAGTTAATGTATCCCCACCTTCTTTAGGATAGTCCCCGCTTAGTTCCCAAATCATGAAGCCTCCTAAATTCTTTTTTTCCACATAGTTACATCTTATTTCAAGAGCTTCTTCATCAATATAGCTGTACATGGTGGAAGAGATGCTGTCCCATATATAAGGTNCTTTAGCATATTCATCCCAAAACCTTAAAAATGATGAATCAGCTGAGTTTAACAAATCTTTTATATAGTGGAATGGCTGTGTCCCTATGGGTTCATGGGAGGTACCAAATAGTCCGTTTGCACCACCGTCAATATTTGCCCAGCCTGTGGCATAGTAGGGTATTCCTAAGTTTAGTTTGTGTGCAGGAACTCCTAGTTTTAAATATTCATTTACCGTCCAGTCAATATTGCCCCTCTCTTTCCTGTAAGGGGAAGAAGGGTCAGAAGGATTGGTGTAAAGGGGGGATAAATGGTTTGTTACANTTTCCCAGGAACCACTATAGTCATATGTCATAAGGTTGATAAAGTCAAGGTACTGATGAAATTTATCAGGTTCCATATTTCCAATAGCCGAACTTCCAGCAGGTGCTGCTATTGTAAGAAGATAATNCTTTCCATCTTCTTTACCTGCAGCATCAAGTTTTTCCCTTAAAGTTTTTAAAAGAAGGGTGAAATTTTCCTTGTCCTCAGGTCTTGTTATATTTGTAGACAGACCTCCGCCTACAGGATATTCCCAATCAATATCCACTCCGTCAAATTGATACTTTCGTATAAAATTAACACAGCTTTTGGCAAATAGTTCCCTTGATTCATCTGTAAGGGCTACATCAGAAAAATATGTAGAAAGCGTCCAACCGCCCACTGATATTAAAGTTTTTACATGTGGGTATTGTTCTTTATATTTTATAAGCTGTCCAAAATGTCCTTTTATAGGGGTTTCCCATGTGTCATCACCAAAAGGCTTTTCAATGGCAGCCCATGTATCATGTATGGCTATCTTTCCATCTTCAATTTTGGCAAAGGCATAATTTATATGAGTTATTTTGTCCCATGGAATATGTGAAACTTCGTAATAATTGTCTTCAAGGTATATACCCCATTCAGAAAAATATCCCACTATGTTTTTAGATTGGGCATAAGTTTTAACAGAAAAGAAGCTTAAAAGCATTAAAGATACAAATAAAATACATAGGAAAAAGTTTTTTTTACTAATGGTTCTCATTTTTATCCCCCTTAAAACTAAAATGCTGAAATTTAAAATGCTAAAAATAGTGTATTTTAAGTTGATGAGAAATTAAAGTAAATAGAAATGGTGAAAATTATGCTNCCATCTAAAACAATTATATCATATCCAATGTTTTGAAACAAACACAATTGCTTTTAAAACTTTATATATACAGATTTTATCTTCTATATGATATAATTCTATAGAATAAAATATTGCTTTTTTTAAAACTACTGTTTTTGGGGTGAAAGAATGCTTAAAGTATATGGTGCCAAAATAAATAATGAAGTGGATAAAAAGCTATATGAAAAAGCTTTAAGCTATATTCCAGAAAATAAACAAAAGAGAATAAAGAGATTTTTAAAATATGAGGATTCATTAAGAACGTTAATTGCAGAAGTGTTAATAAGAAAAATAATTATGCAGGAACTTAAAATACCCAATGGTGAAATATTTTTTAAAATCAATAATTACGGAAAACCTTATCTTAAGGATTGGGATGAATTTCATTTTAATATATCCCATTCAGGCAAATGGGTTGTGTGTGCTATAAGTAACAAACCTGTAGGAATTGATGTGGAAAGAATTAAAGATTTGAATATTAAAATTGCAGACAGATTTTTTTCAAAAGAAGAGGTGGAGGATTTATATAAAATAAAGAAAAGTGAAAGGCTTAAATATTTTTTTGATCTTTGGACACTAAAGGAAAGCTATATAAAGGCAGATGGAAGAGGTTTAAATATACCACTTAATTCATTTTCTTTTAGAGTTATAGATAATGAAATAATTTTTAATACTCAAAATAATTTAAAAAATTGTTTTTTTAAAAGATATAAAATTGACCAATATTATAAATTGTCTATATGTTCTTTAACCCCCAAATTCCCTAAAACAATTGAAATGACGGAGGGGGAAGTTTTACTGTCTGAATTTCTAAGCCTTTGTGAAAAGGAGGCTAAAATATAACTGTTACAATATTGGTTTCTTTTTTTTATATTTTATAAAAAATAAAATTATAAAAGCCATTAACATAAAAATAGAAATTAATATTAAAATATTGTAAAAAGATATAATAAAATGTTGGTAACAGGAGAGGGTGCGACTTTGGTGTATAAAATTGAAGACAGGCATGGANAAAGATGGATAAAGATTTATAAATTTAACTGCTGCAAAGGTGTAAATGGCAGCAAAAATCCCTTGAAGGAATTTGCCAAAAAGGTATGGCTTTATACTAATGTCTGTTTTATTTATCATGCTGTAAACCTGGAAGTGAACAGAAATACCCGCCCAGCCCATAATTAAACTTGCAGCAATTAAACACTGGATAAAAGAACTGNCGGCTTTACTTGCCAAATGAGTTCCAGTTGTAATTTCAAAAAAACCGCTTAAAAGAGCTGTTATTATTTCCTTATTTACACCAGTTGAATACAAAATAGTGAATATAATATTTGATAAATAAGAGATAAAACCTGTTTTAATTAAAATATTTATAATAACTGAAAATAAAGTAATAAACCCCCCCACTGTTAGCATAGTTCCAAGTGAGTTTTGAATTGAATCTCCCAAAATTTTAGCAGGACTATATATGCTATCATTTATAGNTTTTCTAAATTCAGTTTTAAATTTTTGGATAAAATTTTTATTATTTTTTTTCTTTTTATAGTTATCTTTATTGTGTTTTAAATTTTCACCATAAAATCTAAACAATAGTCCCACAGTAAGGCTTGCTAAAATGTGACATGCAAGAAGTAGTATTCCAAGACTTGGCATTTTGAACATTCCCACAGCCACAGCACCAGTAATAAAAAGGGGACTTAAATTATTTGTAAATGCCAGTAATCTTTCAGATTCAACTTTAGTTAAAAGTTTTTCCCCTCTCATACTTGATGTAAGTTTAGCACCAACAGGGGCACCACAGCTTATCCCCATAATGAGGGGAAATGAAGCGCAACCAGGAATATTAAAAAGAGGTCGCATTATAGGTTCTAAAAGTATTCCTAAAGATTTTATAATACCTGTTTTATTTAAAATATCTGATACAACTAAAAAAGGAAATAATGATGGAAACACTGCTTTTATCCAAAGGTTAAAACCTTCTTTTGCAGATTCTACAGCTGTACTTGGAAAAACAATAAGAAGCAGTATAAACAAAATGCATGCTGTCGGAAGCAAAAGTGATTTTAAATATATTATATAAGATGTTTTTTTAATGAAAAAAAACAAAATTACTAATGCCATTACTAAAAAAAATAAATTCATGAAGCACCTAATAAATTTAAAAAAATTCCTATATAAGCTTATTTTATTTTTTATAAAATATTCCACATAGAAAAATTGAATTAGATGATAATTAATATAAAGTGATGAAGGATTTTTTAAAAATATGTAGAAGTATTAACTTAAGTGAATAAAAATATCTAGTATTTTTCCACTATGTTTTTCAACTGAAAAATCAGTTAATGGTTTAAATCTTAAAGCTTTACAGCTGATTCTCTAAATTTTAAAATTTTCTAATAAATTTTAATAAATAATATATGGTGAGGTATTAAAGTGTCAAACTTTAAATCAGATATTGCAAATCTGGACAGAATAATTAAAAAAACTGTTAAAGCTATAAATAAAAGCAAATCTGAAATATATGATATTGCAGAAGGGGCGCGGAAAGAGTGCGGGCGCTTAGAAGATGAGCTTGACAGATTAAAAGATCTTGTATTAGAAACCATGTCAAAAGTAAGTTTTTTAGAAGATGAATTAAAAGAAAGTAAAAAAGAATTAATGTTTTTAAGTAAACATCACGATAAATATTCAGAGGAAGAAATTAAAAAAGCCTATGAGAAAGCTGATGAATTAAGAGTACAGCTTATTATAAACAAAGAAATGGAGCAGTATTACATAAAAAGGAGAAATGAGTTGGAAATAAGGCTTAAAGATGCCTATAAGACGGTGAAGAAAGCAGATAGTCTTATTTCTAATATAAGTGTTTCTTTAGAGTGTCTTACAGGAGATTTACAGAATGTAAGCATAAAGTTAGAGGATATACGCCAAAGACAGCTAATGGCTCTTAAGATAATAAAGGTACAAGAAGAGGAAAGACGAAGGGTTGCTAGGGACATACATGACGGACCAGCACAATTAATATCAAATGTAGTTATGCAAGCAGAAATATGTGAACGTTTAGTGGAAACAGATCCAGATAAGGCAAAAAAACAATTAAGAATGCTAAAGTCTATTATGAGAAGTACACTTCAAGATGTTAGAAGGATAATATATGATTTAAGACCAATGTCATTAGACGATTTAGGATTAATCCCAACACTGCAAAGGCATGTTGCCGCATATCAGGAAGAATCTAACACCACAGTATTATTTGAAACCAAAGGTTTTTACAAAGATTTAAAGCCGATAATTTCTTTAACAATTTTTAGACTTGTTCAAGAAGCAATAAACAATATAAAAAAACATGCTGATGCAAAGAATGTAAAAATAGATGTGGAGTTTTTGGAAAAAGAACTAATACTTAATATTTCTGATGATGGAAAAGGTTTTGATATATCTGTAATAAATATCAAAAACCATGATATAAATAGCGGTTTTGGACTTTTAAGCATGAGAGAAAGGGTGGAATTATTAGGAGGAAANTTTGAAATTTCCTCTGCCATTGGAAAAGGAACTGTCCTTAATATTACTGTACCTTTAATTTCAGAAGAGGAGGTCTCAAATGAATAAAACAGCGGACAAAATACATGTTGCAATAGCAGATGACCATGCTATGGTGCGGGAAGGACTTAAACAAATATTAGAATTAGAAGATGATATTGAAGTTATAGCACAAGCATCAAATGGTGAAGAAGCGTTGGATATTGCAAGAAAAAAACAGCCAGATGTTATATTAATGGACATTAACATGCCAGGGATGAACGGACTTCAGGCAATAAAGGAAATAAAAGATGAAAAAATGCCATCAAAGATTATTGTTTTAACTATACATGAAGATCGGGAGTATTTATTTAAGACTTTACATATGGGAGCAGAGGGGTATGTTTTAAAGGATGCAGATCCAAATGTTTTAATTGAGGCAATCCGAAGTGTAAATTCCGGAGAAGCTTATATTCAAGGAAATATGACAAAAGAGCTGGTAAAAGAATTTAAAAAAGTTACCCTCAACAATAAAGAAACGAGTGAAACCAACAATCTGACATCAAGGGAAAAAGAGGTTTTAGAATTGATAGCAGAGGGATTGATTAACAGAGAAATTGCTAAAAAACTTTATATTAGTGAAAAAACCGTTAAAAATCATGTTTCAAACATATTTAAAAAACTTAAAGTTTCAGATAGGACACAAGCTGCAATATATGCTTATAAAAATAACATAACAAGCAAAAACTAACACCAATTACAAATCANACAACTAAGTATAATTTTTGTATAATGAATTCATGATTTTTAAAAAAAGTAGACCAATGTGCCTATTTTAAAATTAGGTATATTGGTCTATTTTTTTATAAAAATTTAATTATGTTTGTTTGGTTATGTCTACTTGTAGTGTTTTGTGAAAGTATTAGAATTTTAAAGCTTTATGAAGAATAGTTTAAAATAGAAGAGAACAATGGGGNAGATGATGTATACAAAAATAAATATACGCACATTATTGTAATATGAATAAAATATGGTATACTAATTACTGATGCAAAATTAAAATGGAAATGAATCTGAATATTATTCTTGTAATAGATAGGAGAGATAAAGCATGAGAGCAAATGAGATTTATAAATTCTGGCTGGAAAATGAATATTTTGACCAAGATACAAAAGAGGAATTGAGATCCATTGNAGATGATCCAAAAGAAATTGAAGAAAGGTTTTATAGAGAATTAGAGTTTGGAACAGGTGGACTTAGAGGAATTATAGGTGCTGGTACCAATAGAATTAATATATACACCATAAGAAAGGCTTCTCAAGGTTTGGCAAATTATGCAAAAACCCTTGGTGTAGAAGATAAGGNAATTGTAATTGCATATGACTCTCGCTACAAGTCATCAGAATTTGCTATGGAGGCGGCTAAAGTTTTTGCTGGAAATGGCATAAAAGTATATCTTTTTGATGAATTAAGACCAACACCAGAACTTTCTTTTGCAGTAAGATATTTAAAAGCTGCTGGTGGAATTGTAATAACTGCAAGTCATAATCCAAAAGAGTATAATGGTTATAAAGTATATGGTGAAGACGGAGGACAGTTAGCAGTAGAAGGTGCTAACAAAGTTATCTCATATATTAATGAAATTAAAGATATTACAAAAGTGAATTTTATGGATGAGAAAAAAGCAATTAAAGAAGGCCTAATTAAAATGATTGGAAAAGAAGTAGATGATGCATACATAAATAGCCTTAAAACCCTTTGTGTTAATGCAGAATTGGCAAAGGAAACAGGAAAAGATTTCAAAGTAATTTATACCCCTTTGCATGGAGCAGGCAATAAGCTTGTAAGAAGAATTTTAGATGAGATAGGGTTTAAAAAGGTGTTGATTGTAAAGGAACAGGAACTTCCTGATCCTAAGTTTTCCACTGTTAAATATCCTAACCCTGAAGAAATAGATGCTTTTAAGCTGGCAATTGAAATGGCAAAAAAAGAAGATGTGGATATGATTTTTGGAACAGACCCTGATGCTGACAGGGTGGGGGTAATAGTTAGAAATAAAGAAGGGGAGTATGTGCCACTGACAGGTAATCAAGTGGGATGTTTGATGCTGGAATACATACTATCCCAGAAAAAAGAAAAAGGAGAGNTTCCTCAAAATGCTTTTGTGGTTAAAACTATTGTTACCACAGAACTTGCAAAAGAAATAGCAAAGTTTTATGGAGTTGAATTGATAGAAGTTTTAACTGGATTTAAATTTATTGGCGAAAAGATTAAACAGCTAGATGAGAATGGTGATAAAAAATTCATATTTGGTTTTGAAGAAAGTTATGGATATTTAGCTGGGACATTTGTAAGGGATAAGGATGCTGTTTTAGCTTCTATGCTTATTGCTGAAATGGCAGCTTATTATAAATCCAGAGATATGTCATTATACGAAGGACTTTTGGAAGTTTTAGATAAGTACGGTCATACCCTTGAGGGTATTAAGTATTTCACTTTAAAAGGAAAAGAAGGATTGGAAAAAATAGATTCAGCAATGCAGAAATTAAGAGAAGATAACATTGTAGAATTTGGAAAATATAAAGCTTTAGCTGTAAGGGATTATGACAGTGGACAGAGAATTAAAGTGGAAAGTGGAGTGAGTGAAAAAATTCAACTTCCCCAGTCAAATGTATTGTACTACGAAATGGGAAATAATGCATGGTTTTGTATAAGACCATCGGGTACTGAACCTAAAATAAAAGTATACTTTGGTGTAACAGGAAATAGNATGAATGAAGCTAAAGAGAAGTTGGAAGACTTACAGGATAATGTGCTTTCTGTTATTGAAAGGATGCTTTTTGATTAAAAGGAATGATTAGCTGTGGGAAAATTTGTGCATTTGCATACACACACAGAATACAGCCTTCTTGATGGGGCAAATAGAATAAAAGATCTTATATTGCGTACAAAAGAGCTTGGCATGGATAGTATTGCAATTACAGATCATGGCGTCATGTATGGTGTTGTGGATTTTTATAAAGAGGCCGTTAAAAATGACATAAAGCCTATTTTAGGCTGCGAAGTTTATACGGCTAAAAGGTCTAGGTTTGATAAAGAAGCAGGATTAGATTCAGAACCAGGTCACCTGATTCTTTTGGCTAAAAATAATTTAGGATATAAAAACTTAATGAAAATTGTATCCATAGGGTTTGTAGAAGGCTTTTATTACAAACCTAGAATTGATGTGGAAGTTTTAGAAAAGTACGGGAAGGGCCTTATAGCGTTAAGTGGATGTCTTTCAGGGGATATACCAAAGGCCCTTTTGAATAATAATTATGAAAAGGCTAAAGAAATTGCGTTAAAGTATAAAAGTATATTTGAAGAGGATAGTTTTTATTTAGAGCTTCAAAGTAATGGTATAGAAGAGCAAAACATTGTAAACTCACAGCTTATAAAATTAAGTAAAGAAACCAATATTCCACTTATTGCTACAAATGATGCCCACTACTTAAGAAGGCAGGATGCAAAAGCACATGAAATACTTTTATGTATACAGACAGGGAAGAATATAAATGATGAAGATCGCATGAGGTTTTCTACAGATGATTTTTATCTAAAGTCTCCTGAAGAGATGATAAAAACTTTTAAAAATATTCCTGAAGCAATCTCTAATACTGTAAAAGTTGCAAATATGTGTAANGTGGAGTTGGAGTTTGGCAAACTACATCTTCCACATTTTCAGGTTCCAGAAGGGCAGGATTCTTTTGATTATTTAAAAAAGCTTTGTTATGACGGTTTAAAGAAACTATATAAAGATGAGTGGAATAAAGAAGAAATTATAGAAAGACTTGAATATGAACTGTCTGTAATAAAGCAGATGGGATATATTGATTATTTTCTTATTGTAGGAGATTTCATTAGATATGCAAAAGATAACAATATAATGGTTGGCCCGGGAAGAGGCTCTGCAGCAGGCAGCCTTGTTTCCTATTCTTTAGGTATAACAACCATTGATCCTTTAAAATACAATCTAATATTTGAAAGATTTTTAAATCCGGAAAGAATCAGTATGCCAGATATTGATATTGATTTTTGCTATGAGAGAAGGCAGGAAGTTATAGACTATGTTGTAAAAAAGTACGGAGAAGACAGGGTTGCCCAGATAATCACATTTGGAACTATGGCGGCCAGAGCTGTTATAAGAGATGTTGGAAGGGCTTTGGATATCCCCTATGGAGATGTGGACAAAATTGCAAAGATGATACCTTTTCAGATAGGAATGAATATAGAAAAGGCTTTAGAATTAAATCCTGATCTTAAGAACCATTATAATAATGATGAAATAACCAGAGAATTAATTGATACTGCAAAACTTTTAGAAGGTATGCCAAGGCATGCCTCTACTCATGCGGCAGGTGTTGTTATATCAAAAGAACCTATTACAGAATATGTTCCTCTTCAAAAAAATGATGACTGTATCACTACTCAATTTAGCATGGGGCTTTTAGAGGAATTAGGACTTTTAAAAATGGATTTTTTAGGTCTTAGAACTCTTACAGTAATAAGGGATGCAGTGAATTTAATATATGAAAATTATAATAAAAAAATAGATATAGATGCTTTAGACATGAATGATCCCAATGTATATAAACTAATAGGAGAGGGGAAGACAGCTGGGGTTTTCCAGCTTGAGAGTTCTGGAATGACTCAGTTTATGAAAGAGCTTAAACCAACTTCCCTAGAGGATATTATAGCTGGTATATCTCTTTACAGACCAGGACCTATGGATCAGATTCCAAGATATTTAAAAAATAAAAATAATACCAATGAAATAAAATATCATCACCCTCTTTTGGAAAATATCCTCAATGTTACTTATGGATGTATGGTATATCAAGAACAGGTAATGCAAATAGTACGTGATTTGGCAGGATATTCCATGGGAAGGTCAGATTTGGTGCGCCGTGCAATGTCCAAAAAAAAGGTGGATATAATGGAGCAGGAGAGAAAGAATTTTATATACGGCATAAGGGATGAGGATGGAAAAGTAATAGTAAAAGGTGCAGTTGCAAATGGGGTTGATGAAGGTATTGCCAACAAAATATTTGATGAGATGATGGATTTTGCAAGTTATGCCTTTAATAAATCCCATGCCGCAGCTTATGCCGTTGTTGCATATCAGACAGCATGGTTAAAATGCTATTATCCTGTTGAATTTATGGCAGCACTTTTAAACAGCTTTTTAGGAAGCAGTGAAAAAATATCCCAATATGTTCATGAATGTAAAAACTTAAAAATAGAAATTTTACCTCCTGATATTAATGAAAGCAATTTAAAATTTACAGTTATAAATGGCAAAATCAGATTTGGTCTTACAGCTGTTAAGAATGTGGGAGAAAACCCTGCAAAGGCTATAATTGACGAAAGGAAAACAGGAGGAAATTATGAAAATCTAGTGGATTTTTTGGAAAGAATTGAGGGGAAAGATGTAAATAAAAGGTGCATAGAAAGTTTAATTAAAAGTGGGGCTTTTGACTGCACAAAAGTTTATAGATCAAAACTTTTGGCTGTTTATGAAAAAATAATAGACGGGATAGCTCAAAGAAAGAGAAAAAGCATAGAGGGTCAACTTTCCCTATTTGATTTTTCAAAAGAAAATTCAGATAAAAATAATATTTTGCCTGTCACATTAAAAGAAGAAGATATATATCCTGATATAGAGGAGTATTCAACAAAGGATTTGCTTTCCATGGAAAAGGAAATGCTTGGACTATACATTTCAGGTCATCCTCTTAAAGATTTTGAGAAGGAAATAAAAGAAAGAGTAACACTTTTTAGTTCTGATTTTACTATAAATAATGAAGAGAGAGATGCCGATATACCTTTGAGTGACTACAAAAAAATAACTGATGGAAAAAATGTATATGTAGGTGGGATAATCGCATCAAAGATTACCAAAACCACTAAAAATGGCAATTTAATGGCCTTTGTTATGTTAGAAGATTTATTTGGCACTATGGAAATAATTGTTTTTCCATCAACATTAGAAAGATATGCCAGTTTAATAGATGTGGAAAATATTGTCCTTGTAAAAGGGCGAATAAGTATGAAGGAGGAAGAACACCCTAAGATAATATGTGAAGAAGTAAGCACATTGAGAAAAAAGAAAGTTAAAAAGCTATATTTAAGAATAAATAACAGTTTAGATGATGAGACTATGAAATCCACTATTAGTTTATTAAAATTTTTCAGTGGCAGAGTTCCAGTAATTTTATACAATGAAGATGAGAAAAAAACAAAAGTTTTAGAAAGAGATTGTTGGATAAACTTAAGTGATACAGTTATATCTGAATTAAAAGAAAGGCTTGGAGATGAAAATGTTAAGTTGGTAAATTGACATCTATAAAAAACTTTACTTAAATTAATATTGATTTTTAGTTGAAATTAATATATAGTTATGACGAGGTGGTTCTATTTGGATAAAGAATTAGATAAAATATTAGGAGATTATGTTGTTATAAAAGCTGAAGAAGACGGAGTTAGCATTATTGGTCTTACAAGAGGCAGAGATACGAGATTTCATCATACAGAAAAGTTGGATAAGGGTGAATTGCTTATAGCCCAGTTTACCGAGAATACCTCTGCGATAAAAATAAGAGGAAAAGCTAAAATATTATGTCGACATGGAGAAATTAGTTCCGGTGAATAATGAAAAAGGGGCGTGTTTATATGTGGACAGTAGTGTATATGGCTCAAAGTAAGGAAATTGCCAATAGTATGCAGGATTTATTATCAAATGAAGGTATTTTGGTAAAGTTAAGACCTATAAACAAAAACCGTGAAACCAATGATGATTATTATGAAGTGCTGGTGCCTGAATCGGAAGTAGAAGAGGCACATAGTGTGATTATTGAAAAGGGATATTAAAATTTTATAAATGTTTTTTTCTCGTATCCCGTGTTATTAAGTTTATTAACACGGGTTAAATATTTATATGGAGGTGCCGTTTATGAGTCAGATAAATAAAATAGGTGTTTTAACCAGTGGGGGAGACGCACCTGGTATGAATGCAGCAATAAGATCTGTTGTCAGGGCTGGACTTTATTATGGGTTTAGAGTATATGGAATAAGAAAAGGATATGAAGGGCTTATTAACGGTGATATTGAAGAGCTAAATGCCAGGTCTGTGGGAGATATACTTCATAAAGGAGGTACTATTTTACAGACTGCCAGGTCTCCGCAATTTCAAACTGAAGAAGGGCAGAAAAAAGCTGTTTCCATGGCTAATGTTTTTGGATTAGATGCCGTTGTTGTAATTGGAGGGGATGGTTCACACAGGGGTGCAAGAGACCTTAGTAAGCATGGCATGAACGTAATAGGTATTCCAGGTACAATTGATAATGATATTGGTTCAACTGATTATACCATTGGATTTGATACTGCTTTAAACACTGTACAAGATGCATTGGACAAGATACGCGACACTGCATATTCCCATGAAAGATGCAGTATTTTAGAAGTTATGGGAAGACATGCAGGATATATTGCACTAAATGTTGGTATATCTGGAGGGGCAGAAGCTGTTATTTTACCNGAAATAGCAGGTTCTCTTGATATTAATAAAGATGTAATAAAGCCTATAGTTGAAGCAAGAAACAGAGGCAAAAAACACTATATAGTTATTGTAGCAGAAGGAGCTGAAGGAAAGGCAATTGAAATAGAAAGAGCAGTAATGGAAAAAACAGGTTTAGAAGCCAGAGCAACAATATTAGGTCATATCCAAAGGGGAGGAAGCCCTACTGTACATGACAGGGTTACTGCTAGCACTATGGGGGTAAAAGCAGTAGAGGTTTTAATGAATGGTGGGAAAAACAGAGTAATGGCAATACAAAATGGAAAACTACTTGATATAGACATAGATGAAGCTTTAGAGATGAAAAAATCCTTAGATGAGGAAATGATAAAAATATGTAAAATTCTATCTCTGTAGTGAGTTTTTTACATAAGGATTTGTACTGACGGGATGGTGAAATTACTTGACTACTGAAACTAATTTAATTGTAAGGTATGCTGAAACAGATCAAATGGGGATAGTGCATCATTCTAATTATCCCATTTGGTTTGAGGCAGCCAGGACAGATTATATAAAAAAAATAGGTCTTCCCTATTCTAAAATAGAAGAAAGGGGTTTTTTACTTCCTTTAATAGAGCTAAACTGTAAATACAAAGGTGCTGCTAGGTATGAAGATGAAGTAGTGATAAAAACCAAATTAAAAAAACTTACATATACAAGGGCTACCTTTTATTATGAAGTAATAAGAAAAAATGATGGGGAATTGTTGACTGTTGGAGAAACCATGCATGTATGGACTGATAGAAATTTAAAACCTTTGAACATAAAAAAACATGCTTTAGACATATATGAACTATTGAGTAAAAATAATTAGCGAATTAGTGCTTATCTAAATAAAGAAGTGTTTTAACAGGATTTGGTTAAAAATCTTGGTGTTTCTTGACTTTTATATAGAAAATCATGTATAATTATTATATAGGTATATGCTTCCTTGGTACTTCATCAAACGATGACTTTTTCTATGTACTATTTCGATGTTGTAAGCAATGCAGTTTCTATAAACTAATCAATTTATATGAAGTTTGAGGAGGTAATTTTATGTGCAAAAAAATATCTTTTTGGTTTGTAATACAATTGGTAATATGTATTATATTACAATCTTTTTTGGGAATTTCCTTATTTAGTGTGGAAAAAGTACATGCAGCTCCAGGAATTGAGCTGATAAAAAATGGGGATTTTATTTTTCAATCCGACTATTGGCGTTTCAAATATAACAGTGTATCTGGNGCAGATGCATATAATATAGTTNNTTCTAAAAACTTTGCCACATCCACAGTTATAGGTATTAAAAATACAGGGTTCTACCATTGGGCAGTTCAACTCATTCAGGATGATATTCCTTTAAAAAAATCATATAAATATGTTTTGACTTTTGATGCGTCTTCCACAGTTCCAAGAAAAATAGTAGTTGAATTAAGAAATCCTGTAACTAATGAAGAGTATTTTAGCAAAGTTGAAAGTCTTGACACTAAAAATAAAAAGTACAGACTTGAATTTATAATGGAAAGTGCGGATGATTCTAAGGCACAATTGGTATTTAATATGGGAAGTGTGGAGAATCAAATAATTGATAATTTTCATGAGATTTTAATATCTAAAGTTAGCTTAAAAGAAATGGATAAAAGTAAGCCAAAAGAAACAGATGAAGATGTAGAAATTCAATCTAACTTGGTTTTGTCACGAACTGTAAAAGAACAGGTGGAATATGGGAAAACAGAAAATATGAAAATTGCTCAAGAAGGCAGTTTCTTGATCCCTTTTTCTAGTAAAAGTAAAAAATCAAGAGAAATAGTACTAGCATTAGATAATTCAGGAGCTTTTAATTCATATTCTGAAAAAGTTAATTCACCTTTTAACTATGGTATTTATGCAAGTGAAAGGCTTAATTTTCAGGGATTAGATGCATACATAAATGGAAGTACTTATTCTAAGGATTTCATTGATCGTACAAGTGAAATTACTATTACTGGTACTTGTGCTTCTTTTACACACTATATAGAAGGGAAATATGATATAAATGAGATAAAAACCATTACAGAACCTGTTGAGATGCCACAATTTTATGGAAGTTTGGTTGCAGAGGCAGAAGCTAACGCTCAGGTGTTTGANCCGGAGGATTTTCCAAAAGATGCAGCTGTGCCAATGCCAGGGCAGCCAGAAGTGCATATAAGGTATGAGCCGTCACAAAATAATTTTAGAATAGTGGCAAATAAAAAGAGTACATTTTATATAGATTCTTCAATGTATTTTAAAGGAAATCTTGTAATTTCTTTAGANGATATTGTTATAAAAAATACCAGTGGGGGTTTTTTAGTTGCTGATGGTGATATTTCTATACAAGGAAATAATCTTTCACCTGCAGGACCAGATGACAAGATATTTGTGTATTCAATAGGAGGAAACATAAGATTTCAAACAACTTATTCAACATTAAATGGTATAGCATATGCACCAGGAAATGCAACAAATCCTTATGGTGGAAATGTTATTTTCCAGGGAATTAATAATTCCATATATGGCAGTTTAGCAGCTAAAAACNTTAGTTTTGAAGGACATGCTACTCAATTTAATTATGGTCTTGAAGGGATAGCTGAAGTTATAGAAGAACATTTTCAAAGTTTTTATAATGCCAATTTAATTCGTAAAACAGCTAAAGACCTTGTAGATAATCTAACAGGTACAAATACAAAAATGGGAATTATTCAGTATGCGGATTCTGCCAATGATAATGATTTTACACTGTATGACTTAAGTGTAGAATCTAACTCACAGTTATTAAAGGATAAAATTGACGCATTTGATTTCGGAGCATCAGGAGAAAGCAATATGGGCGATGCTTTAAGAAGAGCAAATTATATGCTAAAGGGACCAGGAAGTGGAGAGGATAGTCTAAAACAAATAATAATGCTTTCAGGTTCTGCACCAAATAAATGGACTAGCAGTAATGCAGAAAAAACAATGCCTAAGCTTGACGATGGATCTGCTATTTATTTAGCAGGAGATGGTACGGCAGATAGTGATGGCAGTTCATTGGCATATGCAAAGACTGTTGGAAAAATGGCAAATGAAAACAATATAGAAACTGTTTTTGTAAATTTTTCACAAGACAATATTGAAGAGAAATTAGAGCAAGTTGCCATATTCAGCGGTGCAAAAGAGGTTTTAAATACAGGCAAGCATTTTTATTCAGCCAGCTCAGCATCTGAAATAGAAGATATTTTTGAAATAATAGCATTTTCAGTTTCAGAAGAAGTATCAGGCTTATTATTAGCAGATATTGAATATGAGGCTGTTTTGCCTGAAGGAGTTTTTGTACTGGAAGCTCNTGAAGATATGGAAGTTACCATTGTAGAAATAGGCGGGGTACAAAGAAGTAAAGTAAAAGGAACAATCAAGAATGTTGAATTATCATCCCCTGATGGAATAGAGTATACCGTTCCAGAACATTCATTTAATTTAAAGGTGAGATTTTCAAAGCCTGGTGAAATTGTGTTTTCAGGTGATGATGAAGTGCTAAGATACATATTTAAGGTGACAGGTATCAATGGAGAAGATACAACAAAAACTGTTGAAGAGACTTTTGGCGATTTAATTGTAAATGTAATTATGACTATTGATATAAGCTGATTTACGTGAAAAGACATTAAAAATAAAATAAAGTGAGGGTGGATTATGAAAAAAATAGTAGCAATAGTAACAATAATTGCAGTAGTATTTTTATATGGTGCAATAAAGCCAGATACATATGCAAAAAGTGAAATAGGTGTTTATTTAAACCAAGAAGTACTTGAGTTTGATGTTGCCCCCTATATAAAAAACGGAAGAACAATGGTGCCTTTTAGAGTAATATTTGAGGCTATGGAATTGGAAGTTAGCTGGAATGCCGCAAACAAGACAGTTTATGCAAAAAATGATACAACAGAAATTATTATTGGAATTGGGCAGGATTATTCCTATGTAAATGGATTTAAAAGAAGTTTAGATGTGCCTGCTGAAATTATTAATGGCAGAACTTTTGTACCATTAAGATTTGTTGCTGAAAATTCTGGGGGAGAAGTTAAATGGGATGCAGANACAAGAAATGTTTATATTACTTACGCATTTAACAAATACAGCTTAGGAGATACAGTATATTTTGAAGATTTAGAATTTTCTCTGGAAAGTGTAGAAATTGCCAAAGAAGGAGGTGTTATAACCGTCAAAGGAAAAAGTAATCAGCCAGGAAAAATGATGATAATTGAAGCGTACGACAAATCAAAAAGAATAGCAAGCGGGATTACCAGCGAGATAAAGGAGGGAGATGGAAGAGAGTTTAAAGCATCTATATTTACATCATATGATTTTAAGCCTGAATTAATTGTAGTAAAAACATTAAACAGCAATAGGAATCTTGTAAGAATTGCTAAATACAGTTTGTGATCTACGGAATACAACAGAATATAACAGAAAATAATCTATAGAAAATAATTAACATAATCTTTATACCAATCAATAAAGAATAAACAATGTTTTAAAAAGGGAGTTGTGCTTTAAATGAATAAGAAATTTAAAAAGATATGTATATTTTATTTACTTATGGTTGTAGTATTGATGCAATTAAGTTTTGATTTAGGGGGTATGTCTCTAAATAGAATATATGCTGATGGTGCAGATAATGAAATTATAAGAAATGGGGATTTTAGTGGTGGTTCTTCTCAATGGTTACTTTTTGTAGACTGGGCTGCTAATGCTAGTGCATATAATATTGTTACTGCAGATACAGAAGGTAATAGTATTTCACGAACAGGTGTAACGCATCTGGGNGATTATGACTGGTCAGTTAAATTATATCAAAAAGATATTACAATTGAAAACTCAAAAAAATATATACTTTCTTTTGATGCGTGGAGCTCAGTAAATAGGGAAATAAAGATTAGGATTGAAGGTGGTACAAACTATACAACCTATTTTGAAAGAACTCTTAATTTAGAAACTTCAAAGAAAGAGTATTCATTTGAATTTGTTATGAATCATCCTACAGATTTGACAAGCCAGTTGGCATTTAATTTTGGGCATACAAATAGTTTAGAAGAACAGTTTCATAATATTTACATTGACAACGTTAGTTTAATAATGTTAGATAGTGAACCAATACCAACGTCAACACCAGAGCCAACAGTAGAGCCAATACCAACACATTGGCCTCCTTATCCTTGGCCTCCTTATCCTTTGCCAACACAGCCAGCTGAATCTGATAATATACAGTCAAGTATTAATTTATCAAGAAATACTCTAAGTACCGTTGACTTTGGAAGAATAGTGAATATGGAGTTTGTACAGGAAGGNAGTTTATCAGTGGAGGGAACAATTGAGGCACCAAAAGAAATAGTAATGGTTTTAGATAATTCAGGTACATTTAACTCCTATATAAAAAATGTTCCTTGGCCATTGGATTTTGGAATTTATGCCCATGAAACATTATCTATAGAAGGATATGAAGTAAATATAGATGGAAGCACATATTCAAGAGATTTTATAAGTACATCCAACAGTCTTAGAATTACTGAAAAATGCTCATCATTTTCCACTCATATTACAAGCCCGATAATTGATGTAGGAGAATTTGAAAATCTTACTATTCCTGTAGAGATGCCACATTTTGATGCTGAATTAATGAGGGATGTTATAGTATTTGAGCCTAGGGACTATATGGACGAAAGGGAAAAACCCATGCCAGGGCAAGAAGGTATTACTATAAGATATGATAAAGACAAGAAACAGTTTGAAATTCTTGCAGATACTAGCACTACTTTTAATATTGACTCTTCAATGTATTTTAAAGGAGGACTTTTAATATCTTTAATTGAAACAAAAAATATCAATGACAGTTTCTTGCTTGCTGATGGTGATATTATTGTTCAAGGAANNAACTTTAGACCTTCAGGNCCTGATGATAAATTATTTATGTATTCAAAAAAGGGGAATATAAGTATTGAAACAACTAATTCACAGATAAACGGAATAATGTACGCTCCTGGAGATCCTAAAAAACCTGAAACAGGGAGAATTAGTTTTTTGGGGAATAACAATATTATAAATGGAAGCTTGGCTGCTAGAAACTTTAATTTTACCGCCTCTAATCTGCAAGTTAATAATCCTGAGAATAAATATGAAGGAATTAAGGAGGAATATTTCCAAGGTGTAAACTATCTTTATGCCATCAAAAATGCAGCAAAAAGTTTTGTTGACAGATTTGTAGGAACTAAAACTAAAATAGGAATAATACAGTATTCAGACTCTGCCAACAATAACGACTTTAAATTATATGATTTGTCTTTGCCGGAAAATGCAGAAAAATTAAAGCGCAAAATTGATAAGATAGAATCTACTGTTACAGGAGAAAGTAATATGGGAGATGGCATAAGAAGGGCGAAGTATCTTTTAAATGACCCACACCAGACACTTCCATATGCTTCAAAACATATGGTTGTNCTTGTAGGTTCAGNGCCAAATAAGTGGACAAGTAACAATCNNCATGAAGAAAGATTTATGTTAGAAGATGGGAGAGCATTATTTTTAAAAGGAGATGGAACTATAGATAGTGATGGAAAGGCTTTAGAATATGCAAAGACGGTGGCAGAAAATTTAACAGATGAAAATATTATTCCTACATTTATTGACTTCTCATCAGAAGATAATGACATAGAAAATCAACTGGATGCAGTTGCAACATCCAGTGGCGCTAAACTTGTAAGCTCTACAGGTAAGCATTTTTATAAAGCCGATTCAATATCCAAACTTTCAGGGATATATGATAACATTTATATGAAGACAATTTTTGATACAAGTTTAAATAGTGTTACTTTTGAAAAAGTGTTTCCAAGTGGTGTTTTAGTTACAGAAATACCGGAGAATATGGTTTTAGAGGAAGTAATAGTTGATGGGGAAGTCAGACAGAAACTTACGGGAACAATTAACAATATTTTATTTAGTTTTGATGGTTCTAAATACATTTTAAGTAATATGGGATTTAAAGTAAGAGTAAAATATACTGAAGTTGGAGAAATATTATACGAAGGTTCAGATGCAAAAATGACATATATGATCAATTATATTGATGGAAAAGGGAATGAACAACTAGAAATTCTTGAAGAACATTTTGAAGACATGATTGTAAATAGCGTATTTGAAATTGACATAAACTAATATAATGGACATAAAAACACACCTATATTTTATTATTGATGCCCTGCCTTTATAAAAAGGTAGGGCTTTTTTCATATTTGACATAGAAGAGTAAAAGATTTAAAATCTAAATATAAATTAAGCAAATAAAAAAAGTCAATTTAAAAGTACAAAATGGAGAAAGGATGGGAAAAATATGCCCCAGTACGATTTGCCTCTTAGTGAGTTAAAAAAATACAAACCAGATTTGACAAGGCAGGAAGACTTTGAAGAATTTTGGAAAAGTAGTTTGAATGAACTTGGAAAAACTAAGTTGGATTTCCGACTTTTTGAATATCAATACCCTGTTAAGGGAGTAAAAGTATATAAAATATTATATAAAGGATTTAATAATGCAGATATAGACGGATGGTTTGTAATTCCAGAAGGAGATGGGAAATACCCGGGTGTTGTCACCTATCATGGATACAACTGGGCTCTTGATGGAAATCTTCATGACACAGTTGACTTTGCATTAAAAGGATATGCGGTGCTGCATATGCTTGTAAGAGGACAGCAAGGAAGAAGTGCCGACAATGTAATATCAAGTTCCGGATTTGCTGCCGGATGGCTTACAAAAGGTATATTAGATAAAAATGAGTACTATTACAGAGGGGTTTATTTAGATGCAGTGAGAGCTGTAGAAGTATTAGCATCAATGGAGGGTGTTGACAGTACAAGGATTGGGGTTATGGGCTCTAGCCAGGGAGGAGCGATAACGTTGGCTGTATCAGCTCTTTCAGATATACCAAAAGTAGCTTTAGCAGAATACCCTTTTCTTTCTAATTTTGAAAGGGCAGTTGAAATTACCCCTACAGGACCTTACCTTGAAATACCAGAATACTTTAGAAGAAACAGCGCTCCTGAAATAGAGGAAAAAGCCATGAAGACTTTGACATATTTTGATGTAATGAATTTGGCACCGT
>JGI24708J26588_10001144_pt1 | contig 21012 bp, 18 predicted proteins | sample BioPla1DNA2_FD_26588 | JGI IMG/M metagenome (IMG submission 26588) | reverse complement strand
TTCTCAAAAATTTTTTTCATCGTTTCTATTTTAACGGGACGATTTTTATATCCATATGGATCATTAACATAAATATTTTCGCTATCCATTCCAGTAATAACTGCTGCATGTATCTTTGGAGTAACCTTAATATTTCCTTGATTTGTAGGCCACTCAATAAAATCACTATCTTGCAATTCAATAAAATCAACCGTTATCAAGCACCAAATGGGAATGTCTTGTTGCACAAGCGAGATAACTTCATCAAACGTTATTTTTTCATCATGTACCATTACATCTTCATGCACTATTTTACGTGCAAGTTGAGCAATTGGTTCCACAAATACTCCCATCGCCCGGTTTCCTTTTTGAATATCTCCTACAAAACCAATTCTAGGATCTCCATATATTTGGTTATTTACACTAAATGGTTCATATTGAAGTTGGCTTGCTAAGACATTTTTATTCACATCATAACCATAATATTGAAGCAACATAGATAATGCAGTAACCTCACAACCATTTTCTAGTCTTTGACCTTCAAATTGGCTCTCCAACGGAACGTCCAATAAAATCGTTGAATAAGTAATATTTTGAGTAGAAAGATTAATCGTATGCGTTGCTTTTACTTGGCTTTTACTCGAAACATCGTCATTAAATAGACAAAATATGATTGTTAATACAACTATAAAAAAAGCAATAAATTTTCTTTTCAAAGATGCAGCCTCCTATTAATTGCCGTTAGATACAACTTTTGCAGTATGCATTTTTTGAATAATGATTTCAACACGACGATTTAGAAGTCTACCTTCATCTGTACTATTAGTTGCTTTAGGTTTATTATCTGCATATGCTTGAATAGCTACTTTGTTACTAGCTATCATATGATTGTTAACAAAATAATTCATAACTGAAATCGCACGTGCCGCCGACAATTCCCAGTTCGAAGCATATTTGCCATTCTCAGGTCGATTATCGGTATATCCTGCAATTATAAAATCCTGATCTAATCCTTTGAAATGGCTACCTACAATTGACAAGTTTTTCTGAACATCATCAGATAAATCAGCACTTCCTGGACTAAATAAGATTCGACTAGATAATGCAATATGAATCCCATCGGACTTTAAATCTATCGTAACATCATCAGCAATCTCAGTTTTCGCTAAATCTTCATCTAATTGTTTTTGTAGTTTAGCTAATTTCTTATCTTCCAAGCGCATCTTTACAATAGCTTCTTTCGTTGCTTCTGATTCTGCTGTCTTTTCTTGAGTATCTTCTGGTAAATCAGGATCCACGGCTTTGCCAATTACTGCCGTTCCACTGCTTTGACCAACTCCAGCAAATATTTGCGTAAATTCACTTTTAAATTCATTAAATTTCGCCGTATCTACTTTAGCCATCGCAAATAAGACAATAAATAAAGCTAATAGTAGCGTCATCATGTCAGAGTAAGGGAGTAACCATGCTTCATCGACGTGTTCTTCATGTCTTTTTTTTCGTTTCATCGTTTAAACACCCTCTTAAATTAGGATTCTCTACGTTGGTTTGGCTCAATGATGCTGTTTAATTGTTTTTCAATATTTTTAGGTGAGTGGCCCGCCTGAATTGCCATCACACCTTCCAAAATGATCATCTTTTGCTGAATTTCCTCTTGAGATTTAGACTCCAAACGCGAAGCAAAAGGCATCATCAATACATATCCGAAGAAAATCCCATATAATGTCGCTACAAAGGCCGCTTTAATCATATGACCTAAAGCCTCAACATCACTTAGATTTCCCAAGGCACCAATCAAACCGATTACTGCCCCCAATACCCCTAAAGTTGGAGATGTTGATCCTAATGTCTTGAACATCTTAGCTGCTGAATGATGTCTTTCTTCAATTCCAGCAATTTCTGTCTCTAGAATTTCACGAATTTGTTCAGCATCAATTCCATCGACTACCATTTCTAAACCTTTTTTCAAAAACGGATCGTCTAAAGTATTTACATGTGACTCTAATGCAAGCAATCCATCACGACGAGCCATATTGGCCATTTCAATAATTGATTGAATTAAATCTGCATTATTCACTTCTCGATTATTAAACAATACTCCAAAAACTTTTGGTAGTCGCTTTATCTGTTGCATAGGATAAGAATTAAGTAAAGCTGCAATACTTCCACCAAAGATGATAATGATAGCGGCCGGATTAATAAGTACAGAAACATCCGCCCCTTTTACAATCATTCCTACAACCACTGATAAAAAACCTGCGATAATACCAATAATTAAAAAGATATCCATTTATAAATTTCCCCTTGTATTCTATATTCATATTTTAATTTATCGGTCAATATCAGTCAAAATTCAAGGGGATAAATAAAAATTATTGACAAATCATTATTTTTCAAAATTTATTCGTTCTTTTTTAGTTTTTCCCTTTAATTTTTATTCAACTATCCGATAATACAGTATGTCAAGGTGATAAGCATCTATGAAAACCTTGACAAGCACAAAACATATGCTTATAATGACTATGTAAACTTTGTATATTATGCCGTTTCAAGTTAATGTAAATTATCTTTTCCCATATTCCAATAAACGCACGTGTTTTGCACGTGCGTTTATTGTTTTGCAAAAATAAATGATTTATTATTTATTTAGTTCGTTTATTTTTTTATTTCGGGCTTACGTTTTATGTTCGAAATATTTTCTGTATCGGAATGTAATGTTACGGGGACAATTGTTAATTTTTGTTCTGGCATATGAAAAGCACCTCCTTTGATTGATATGCCAATTTTAACAAGAGGTGCTGTTGATTTATATGCGTTGTTTGAATGGGGGCTTACGATACACCTTGTTATTGGGCGCTTACCTAGCGTGCGCTGAAAATTGCGCATATTAAATTAACCGTTTCAAGTAATGTAAATTATCTTTTCCCATATTTCGACAAACAGGCATGCGATATTCGCATGCCTGTTTGGGTTAGGTAAGATTAAGCATCTTTTAGTTGACATAAATACAAAGTTCTTGTCTCAGAAGGGGTAGACTCTTTGACTGATAAAATATCGTATTTTCTTAACAGTTGCTTTTCAAAATTTTCCCGTGTATACCATTCAAAGCCTTTCTTAAGAAAATAATCAATATATACATCCTTTTGATCAACAAACTCAATAATTAAGTATTTTTTAGTATATAAACTAATTTGTTCTATTATTTCTTTAAATGTAAGTTGCTGACCAAAAGCCAAGTGATGTATAATAGCCAAAGCTAATACCAATTCTGATTTAAATCTATCGTTAGATGATAGACGCCAAGGTATTAATCCACTATTTGAAGAAATAGGATAATCTCTATAATAATCTAGAGATGGAGTGCATAATGACATATAGACAGGATAAACATTATTCATTTTTCTATCGTGAATATTTTTCCATAAATGATCAATACAACCATAATCCATATCAGCTATGATTACTTGACTCACTTCATCATGTAAGTAGCTACCATACCACCCCATGTTACCAGCTAGGTCCATTATACTGTTAGGTTTAACTGTTTTAATTAAGCTAATAACATTCTTCATTTTCATTGACCAGTTATCTCTATTCTGTGACCAGTCCCACTCATCATTCTGATAACCAATCCAACGCGTTGAAAAAGTAGTTGCTTGAATTTGGCTAATAAATAAACTCAATTTCTCTAAAAGTAACTCAATTTTTTCTGAACTAAAAGCAAAAAGTGCTTTTTGATAGATACCAATAAGCTGTTGTAGTTCACTTTCTGTAAGATAACCCTTTACATCTAATATAGAAAATTCTATATGTGAATTTTTCATCAATAGATAAGCATTATCAATCTTATTTTTCTTCAATAAAACAAACGGAAGAATATGGGTATTAATAAACTCTACTAAAGTTAAAGGAGTTGTAATAGTGGAACATATTGCACCAAAATCAATAAAAATAAACTCACCTCTATATAAGGTAGCATTTAATAAATGCCCATCCTCTAATCCAAAATTTATTTTATTCAATTTTTTCAAAAATTCAATCATGAATATCACGTAATCTTCAAACATCCTTGGGGACCATTCAAAACAGTAAGATATAGGTTCAATATATTCATGTTCAATAACTAGAGGAAAATTAAAATCCAGATTATTATCTATAACTTTTGAATAAATAACTTCTCTACCCAATATTTTATTATTTTCTAACTGATTTAATATATCAATATAGTATTGTTTGTACTCTTCAACAACCACTCTAAATATTCTTTTTTCGTTTTTCAATCTAATCAATCGAGATCTAGGATCAAAACTTTTAATAGGAACCATGTTCTCTGTTATAGAAATGTATCCTGAAACATGACCATACTGTGCCTCGAATATATTGACCATCTCAGCACCATTAAAAAAGTCGATTCCTTTCTTTAATCCCAAAGATTCTAAATAGTTATATATTTGTATCTGAGCATTCTCATTTGTAACAGATACAATAATTTTTTCTCTCATAAAATTGTTAGATTCTAGAATACGAGTAGAATATATTGGAATATCTTTTATAGTATTTCCCTCTTTTGTCATATCTGCATCAATTATATACTTTATAGTTATAAATACTTGTAATTTCTCAATCATTTTTTCCGCATTGTTTCCTGCACCATACATTATATATTCCATAACACTACATTCTCCCTATATTTATATATTCTCATAAATCAACTTTCCAACGTGATTACTCACTTTATCATTCAAATCATTAGCTTTTATGTTATGAATAAAGTCCTTACAATAAAAAAACTCATTTTCATCAACTAATTGTATATTTTGCATAGCATATAACTGCTTTTGGATAGCTACTAATTGGCTATCTGTCAAATTAATATTAAATATTTTATATTCCAGATCTTCATTAACTAATATCAAATGATTAAAAGGGTCAATGCATACTGCCTGATTTTTGTATTGTTTCCAACAACCTAATCGATAATTTGTATTATATGTGTAATTAGTATCTTGTACTTCATAAATATGAGATTGAAGTAGATTTAAATTTTCATCTAATATACGCCATTCTAAAGAATTCACACTATCTATTAACACTTTATTAAATAAACTGTAAAGTATAATTTCATTATGCTCTATAGATATCTCTAAAATTAATTGAGAAAAATCTTCCGTATACTTGTATAATTTATTGTGTCTATTGTCAAATAAATATATATATTGTTGAATTTTTATAATCTGCGTATATTGATTGGATTCATTTCCAACATATTTTTTTTGCCATTCATCTTTGATTATGTCATAAAGTAATATTTGATTCGTTTCACATAAAACAAATATTACAAAATTATCAGACTTTATACTTCTATGCAATAATTTATTATTTGATTTTTCCACTTCACTATGCCAACTTTTACTTTTTATTATTTCTAAGCTAGCTATATCAATCTTTAGTAGATATTCATTCTTGTAGGGTAAGCAATAGACATATTTATCCTCAACAAAACAATCCCAAAATAAGTTACCATTATTTTTTTCTAAATCGATTGTCGTAAAACTTTGGAATGTTTTATCAAAAATACTTATTATAGAAGCATTGTTAGGAACTAGAAAAACCTTTTCTTTTGTTTCACAAATACCACAAAAAGCAGCCAATTTATAAGTGCCACAATCAGGTATTACTTTACAAACAGTAATTTCTTGTTTGGAAAAATCAAAAAACATTAGTAATGGAAGGTAACTATGTATAAACCATATTCCCTTTTCATTGATACAAGAACAAAAAGTAGTCAATGCAAATTTTTTCATTTAAATTCTCCCGATATCATCATTAATTTGATATAATCTTCTATCTTGTTATACATTATTTCAAATCCCAACTGAACATTAAAAATATCATATCTATGTGTGATTATTTTTTCTGGAAAAATAGTCCTTTGTTTTAATTTAGACAACACATAATGCCAATCATCATTCTGACGATTTGGATCTACTTCACCAAAAAAAGTTGAATTCCAAGTGCCAGTTAAATTCAATTGTCTTCGTAAAATTTTCCAATACACTTGTTTATCCAAGATAACATCCGTATAGGGATTACCAACAAAACAAATTTTTCCCTCCATCGCCATGCTATCTATCGCTTGATTAATCGTTTCATTTTTACCGACACATTCAAAAAAAACATTACAGCCATTTTGATTAGTTTGTTTTAAAATCCAAGTCTTCACTTCTTCAGTTCGACTATCACAGTAGTTTTCTGGAAAAACCCCTAATTCAATAGCTTTTTCTTTTTGGATATCCTTGTTTCCTATTACCAAAACATTCTGAAATCCTGCTTCTAATAAAAACATCACCAATAATAAACCTATAGTGCCCAAACCACAAACAACTATATGATCTCTTTTATTAATAGATATTCGACGCATTGCATGAACAGCCACAGACATAGGTTCTAACATAGCTGCTTGCTCATAAGTAACTTGTTCAGGGAGTCTTAACAAATTCCATACCGGTACAGCTACATACTCTGCAAAACCACCATTGGTTCTTGAACCTAGATAATTGTAATTCTGACATAATTCATATTGTTTATGTTGACATGAAGAACATCTTTTACAAGGTAGTAATGGAAATATCCCTACTTTTTGTTCTAACCAAGAAGGATCAACATTCTTTCCTACCGCTATCACTTTTCCAGCAAATTCATGTCCAATGATCAGGGGATGTTTATGAGCACCAGTAACATAGACCCGCTGAATATCCGAGCCACATATTCCTGTTGCCATAACCTTGACTAATACCTCATCCTCTTTAATTTTTGGCATTGGATAGTTGTCTTTAAAAATAAATTGATTAATATCTTCTAAAACCCAAGCTTTCATATTGATTTCCTTCCATGATTTCGATAAATCGATCTAAATCCATTGGTGTTGTAATTTTAAAATTTTCTTCATTTCCTTCAACGATTCGTAAGTTCATTTGTGCCATCACTGCCGGCTCAGCTGAACCATTAATTTTAAATATCTCTGATTCTAATGAAATTACCTGACCGTCTGAAGTGTTGATCCAATGAATCAAATTCTCTACTGCATCAAGATATTTTTGAAAGGCAAAAATTTCTGGAGCCTGTCCCGCAACGACTTGTGAGCGATTTAATCTTGAAGTTAAGGTTTTTCCATCTAAGCTCAAATAAACAGTATCTTTCATTGGCAAAACTGGTACAACCCCATCATACTCCTCAATAGCCAGTACATATTCCTGAATATCTTTTAATGTTAATAATGGCCTTACTGCATCATGAATAAAAACAAAATCATCATTCTTCGCCTTTGCTTTCAAATCAATCATAGCCTGATAAATAGATAGTTGTCTGTTAACACCTGGTTGTGAAAATCCTTTTACTTTATGTTTAATATCATATTTTCGGATATCTTTTTGAATCAAATAATGCCATGTTTTATCTGCCACAATCCAAATTGCATCAATCTTATCACTCTTTGATAAAGTCTCTAGACTATAGGAAAATATTGTACGCTGAGCCACCTTAATATATTGCTTGGGAATATCTTGCCCCAAACGGCTACCTATCCCTCCAGCAAGTAATATTGCTGTAATCATTTACTCACCTTCTATAAATGCTAGATTTTTAACTTCTTTTAATATTTCTCCATAAGGACGATTTTTACCGAATAAAACTGTCGTACCTAAAATAAAACCATCAAAACCTTTAGGAGCATAAGTTCTTATCTTATCCATTGAACATGCACCATCCCAATACAATTTAAAGTTCATTTCTTCCTTTAATTTGATTAATTTCGCAATTTTATTTCCTACATAAGGCAAATACATTTGTCCAGCATTTCCAGGATTAACAGACATTACCATAACCTTATCTACAATATGTAACATTTCAAGGACATATTCTACACTTGTTCCTGGATTAATTGCAATGCCTGGAATCATTCCTGCATCAATAATTTTCTGTAAAGTCGTTGAAGGATGATATTCTGCTTCTGGATGAATATAAACCGTATCTCCTTTACGTAGATGAGTTAAAAACATCTCAATCATGTTATTTGGGTGTTCAATCATTAAATGTACGTCCAAAGGTTTCTTTGTAGCAGAAGCGATATATTTCATATCATTTAATGACATAGCAAAATTGGGTACATAGCGTCCATCCATTATATCAATATGAAATGAATCAATCCCACCATTCTCTAAATCTCTTACTTCTTTTTCTAAATTGGCATAATTAGCACACATCATTGATGCATTTAATTCAAAATTCATTATTCTCCCCCGTTTTATATATACTTTATGATAAGTTGGTTAATACATTGACATTTTGTATCATCACAGGAATATTAGCTTCTTTACATATTTTCACCAGGCTACTATGATCTCCATAATAAGCATCCGCTAAAGCCAAAGATCGATGCAAATCTGGAGTATCATCATAAATACCAAAATCATCTTTTAAATATTGCTGAACCAATTGTTGATAGATTGCAGTTAATTCTGGTCGCATCGATTGAATCGTTGATAACATTAAAGGATGTGGACGCCATAATAAAACAGTCTCCTCTTGTTGTGCCTTGAATACTTGAAAAACATCTAATATTTTTAATAGCATCGCCTGACTATTCTCTAAAAAAGCACCAATACTAGTATTATAAAAAATTACTTTTTTTCTAGAACCATCTGCTTTATACAATTTTTGTTTCCAAGATTCTGGCAGTAAGTCGATATTTGCTGTTTGCAAGTTAGTAGCATCTAATTTAGGAGAACCTATCCCTAAAATTTTTCCTTGCCATTCTGGTCTAGTAGAATCTCCATACTCTTCAACCAATGCTTGAACATATAATTCCTTCATTTTTTCAGATTGTAAGATGACTTGATGCGCATTCAATACGGCTGGTGTATTAGCAAAATGTCGAATAGATTCTATGGAAATCTCAGCCTCATCAAGTACAAAATACGGAATATAGACTAATTTTGCTGTATAGTTTTTTAATATTGAAGTATAAAAATCAGGTGCTACGCTTGTAACATGGTTATATTCATCATAAGGATTGTGCACAATAATTATATCGGGATATTCACTTGCTAATTCAAATGTATCATACGCGATAGTTGATACTTCTTTAGGAAACAGATTTCGCTCGTCATGGAATTTCCCTAAACTGCCATCTGCACACCTATCATAATAAGGAATTGGGACTACGCTAACTTGTGCATCATTATCTGCCATCGCCGCTTGCCATACACTAGCCATTGAATCCCACATTGCCGCTTTATAGGGCATAAAAACAATTTTTTTCTTTTCAACATCAACTTCCCTGTCAAAAGATGTCACTACCTTATGTAAACATTCATTTAATTGGCGACCAATTTCATTAATGTTTAATGGTTTATTCATTGTCATCGCAGCATAAATAGCCGAAATTAGTTGCAAATAACCTTCTATAGTTTCAATAGTTTGTGTTACTAGACTTTTTTCTAAAAGAAGGGTTTGTTTGATTTCTTGCATAGTTAATAGGCTACTTTCCAAAGCCTCTACGACTTGATTATATTGCTTATTTTCCAAACAAGTAATGATAAGCTGGTGTACTTGTGTTAATAGTTCAAAATTTTTATGAATTTGCTTTACTCGAAAATATCGCATGATGTATTCCTACTTTCAGACGGTGCTATCGATTTATTTTCTGGCTTCAGTCGTTCAATTTTTAGTTCTTTTGGAGCGTCAATTGCTAAGTTAACTCTACCATCATTCATTGATTTAATAGTTATATCTTCGCCAATTTTTAGCTGTTCATCTTTTTTTAATACTAATCGTAACATATTTTTCCCTCACTTTTTATGTTAATAACCTACATCCCTTACAAGCAATTTTTAATTTTTCCTTCTTACTTAAAAAATAAATTGTTTCTAAACTTTCAGCAATATATCCAATATATCGATTAGCTAATCTAGTTCCATCTGGATTAATCAATTCTTCTATCCGGCTTAAAAGTGGAAACAACCACGAACAATATTCATCAAAAATATCGCCTCTAGCAATGAATATATTATAATTGAATATATATTCTTGATTTAATATCAACTGATAATTACTCATTTCATTTGGATAAAACTCATTTAAAGCTTGTAAAGTTGCTTGCCACTCAAAATTATTGAGGTATCGCTGATGATGAATCTCCATATTCGGTTCATAAGATAATGGAAAAGGTAATATTACATCTATATTATTGGAAAATATTTTTTCAATATCATCTGAAGTTAATTCAAAAATACGTCGATAATGATTCAATCCGTAATATTTTTTTTGAAAATTCCTATCTTTTAACACAACATTCTGCCAAATCCAATACAAACCAGTTAATTCACAGTAATCCCCGTTTTTATGTGAAATATGTTCTCCAAAACAATCTACAAGAGTTGTTACTCTTTCAGTTGTTAAACTAGCACCTACTTGCAAAGGATATAAATAATCATAACTAGGATAATTATTTTTTAATCTTTGATCCCGATAAAATTTAGTTTGAAAGATTTGTAAATAACTTTCAGTATTAATAGATTTAATTTCATATTCAGTTAATGGCAATAAATATTGATCATTAGCAAACATATTTTCTTGTAATTTTGCTAGTGTAATAGAATCGATTCGTTTAATATTTTGTAGATTAAACTTATATAACTCATTTTCTATTTGATTCATCACAAAATCTGGTGTCGCAATCCATATTTGTAGTAACTCTTTGTCCAAAGTAGAAAGTTTACTAGCATAGGATTCAAGTTCATAAACAGGAAAATTTTTTAGCAAACTTGGATTTTCTTCCAAACTAGTAACTAAAAAGCCCAAAAATTCAATAGGTAACTTCCCTTTAACCATAGCTTTATATACTGCAAGCGCTGTTCCTTGCGCCCCATAAATCATAACTTTTTGCAAATAAACTTCCCCACTTTCTATCTGTTTACTTCACAAATAATTTTCCCCATAAATTCATCCAAATTCTCTATTGATAAAACATCCAAATTCTCTATTATTGTATACTCTTTAGAAAATAGTCCTAATAACAAATCATAGATTGTTATTTCAGCTTGCCATTCTAATGGCTGCCAACAAAGTTGATTCATCGTTAGGCAGTAATTACGAATTTCATCATGACACTCTTTAAGTACTTGAAGTTGTTGTTGACTTCTATTTTCCATAGCAAACACGGGCTGGCCTTGATTATCAAAATTTAAAACAGTTGGTTCAAATGAAGTGATAATATTCTCCAAGAAATAATAGTAGTTATAAATATTCACATTGGTTAAATAATCCGATTGGCTTACACACATAGAAGAAATCTGAAGATTATTTAAATAATCAACTGTTGGTTTTCGTTTTAAAAAATATAGACCTTCAAATTCAGTAGACAATAATCGTTCTAATGAATACTGAACACTGCCCATTGCTACCAAATCAACTAATCCCACTGATTGTTGTAAAATAGCCGCAAATGATTCGGCATATTTTAAATAGTTTTGTCGTTCTTTTTGACAAGCAACTAGTAATTGTTGATAGTCACTAGCAGTTAAGTTTTCTCGATTCGTTTCTTCATCAAATACTACCCCAAAACGAGCAGCTATCATTTTATGAAATGGTCGATCATCTGGAAAATCAAAAATACGATTAAAATCTATTTTATTTTCGGTTGCTGCTATCATCGCCGATCTTCTAGATGTATAAAAATAGTGGGCTTTAGGTATAGTTAACTGATTAAATATACGCTGACTTTCTTCATAAATTTGTTTTAATAGATAGCCATCTCTAGAAGGAAAAATAATCTGAGATAAATTTTTTTGAATACTTGTTTGTATTAACCAAAGATTATATTTAAAAATTATTGGTGCTAAAATTAACTGCACTAACTCTTGCGTATTACGAATATATAGCTTTCCGTATTGCCCATATTTATCAAAAGGATTATTGTAGGCATTTACAGCAAAATTAGCAAGAACAATTTTTTCTTCTAGACTTTTGGCTTTTTCTAATAAAAATGAGTAGCAACTATATTCTAGCATCTCAATCGGTTTATAAATTTGATAACTATCTATTTCCAAATGCTTCGCAGCTTGAATATCTGCATAAAAATCATCTCCAATATGTAAACAATCACTTGGCAAAAGATTATTTGCAAGTAAATATTCATCAAACAATCCTGTAGCTTTTTTTTTATTATAGTCACAGGAAACCAACAAATCTTTATATGAATCAATAGACAAAGCATGCAATATATCAGATAAAATATTTTTAGGTAGATACATATCAGAAATAAGATAAACATCTTTACCTAAAGAAATACATTCATTTAAAATTTGACACATATTCTCTCGACGAATAAGATATTGCTTCTCCACTTCAATTTCACAATTCAACCATTGAGCAGCTTGTTTAGCTGTCAGATGATAATGCTGTTGAATCAGTTGATAAATTTGTTCAATTGTTGGTTGATAATCTACAATGCTGACTTCTAATTGGTGGCGAATTTGGGCAAAATCATTTGGTAGATTATATTTTTTCTGCATAATTTCAAAAATATCTGCCGGTCTGAGAACTTTACGGGTAATTAACGTATCAAAAACATCAAAGCTAATCGCTTTCGCTTGGATAATTTTTTCCATCAACTCTGCTTTTTTTAGAGAAAAACAGCTATGATGTTGTAATACAAAATCGTTTTGATCTAATCTTTTTCCTTCTATATTAAAAACTGGAATCTGGTTTTCTTTGGCAAATTGTTCAATTCTACGATAGATAATATTAACTACTGAATTTCTAGCAAGAATAATGATTATGGGATTAGGTAATTGACTGACTTCCTCATAGGATAGTACCTTATACCCCCATAGTACTTCGCCTGTTTTTTGTTGATCCATTAAGCCAAATATTTTACCTTTTGGAATTCTTTCTAATAAAAATTGTGTACGTACACCTATTCCGTAAATTACAATATTGCTATTTTTTAATTCATAAAAATGTTTATTAAATTGTCGCAATATCTCTTGATCTTCAAGCTTCATCACATTCCTCACAATTTTCAAAATATGTTAGCAAATCTTCCACAGTATATAATTTGGCTGTAGTTTTAGTTTTTAAAAAATCTTTTACCTGTTCGTATTCATAATTAGTAATGATAATTGCATCAACATTGGAAATATTTTCCTCAGGTCTTTTAATACATAGACTACCTAACTCAATGATATGTCGATCAATTCCAAAGCTAATCGGTATACGTTCTTCTAAACATTGCATATAAAGCTGATGACCTAACATCGCTAAGCCATAAATTGCTAAACTGGACAAATTATTTTCTTTCATAAATTTTTTCAAACAAAATCTTTGCTTACGTTGAATGCTTAACCATCTGTTTAACCACTCCATATATTGTTTGTACTTAATATTGTTCTGCTGAAGATTATAAATTTCACCATTCTCTTCCATGATTTTTTTATTTTCAATACCTTTATTAAAATTTCTTCGATTTTGTATACACTTTTTAGCCCGATTTATTTGTTCTAAATAAGCATATTTATTTCTCTTATCAGGTTCTAAATACATTCCTTCTCCCCATTCATTCCATGCATTGATGAATAAAAAATGATTTTCACATTGAATACTTTTTATCATCGATTGTACTAAACCAGTAAAAAATTCTTGCTCATTATTATTAATCAATACCTTTCCCTTATTTCCTCGCCTAGGTGTATCATCAAAACCAGTAAATGCCATAAAATATGTTTTTGCACCTAAAAATCCTTGTTTATTTAGGGAATTCTTCCATATATCCGACGTATCATAGCAAACTGTTCCATTATGAATTTCTACTTTACCTTGATTATATAAATCAACCATTGATGTAGTAGGTTCATGAATCAACGATGCATCAAAATCCAAACCCACTGCGCTAACATCTTCACCTATAATATACAAACCTTCAAGGCCATTATCTATAGCCAATTCTTGCCAAAATTTAATCATATAATTCAAATTAGGTATATCTAATGGTTTATATATGATGAAGACCGGTTTATCTAAATATCTAATGTAACGTTTATCTTTAAAAAAAGGCAATAAATAATCAAAGTGTGCTTTCCATTCAGTTTTTGTTCCATAATTCTGTTTTGCTAAAATTGATTTAGAATTGCAACTACTGCTTGATACTGTCGACCAGTGATTACCTGGAATATTACTCCATGAACTTACCCATGACTCATTTGCCCAGTTAAAGCAAAAAGGCATATCAATTTCTGGATGATTTAATAAATTTTCAGCAGGCTTTTCCAATTCTAACTGACCATTTTCAAAATAGTAATGATAAAAACAAAAGCCATCAATTCCATATTTCTTTGCTAAATCAGCTTGCCAACGCATAGTTTCAACTTTACTCAAATCATAATAATTATCATTCAGTGGATACCAAGGTGCCTGATGATTTTCAAAATATCTTTTACTCTGCTTTAATGCTGTCCACTCTGTAAAACCTTTTCCCCACCACTCATTATTATGGATAGTTTCATGAAATTGAGGTAAATACATAGCAAGTATTTTGGGTAACATTTTACTCATGATTTCCTCCTAAAAAAATCTCTTTTATCATAATAAATAATAATTATCATCTATATCTTCATAAACTAGATAGAAATAGTAATTTAGAAATATTTTCTAAAAATCTCTGTGCTGAAAAATACTTCTTATAAACTTTATAACCTTCTTCAAGATCTAATTGTACTTCTCCACGACACATTATATCTAACATTTCAGCCAACATTTTGCTATTTTCATTCTCAAAAATCATTGCAATTTCTGGATTTAAATATCTAGACAATCCTGTATTATTAGAAATTACCAAATATTTCTTATTCATTAATGCCTCTATTCCTGACATAGAAACAGTCTCAAATCTAGATGGTACAATAACTCCAAAAATTTCATCATAAATATTTATCAATTCATCCTGAGTAACTTCTCCTTTATACAGAACATTTTTCAACTTATTTATTCTTTCTATAACTTTACAACCATATTCATCATTTAAATATCTACCTAAAATCCAAAACTCACAATCCTTTTCTTCCATTAAAGAAACAGCATCTAAAAAAATATCATAACCTTTTATCGGTGATAAATAACCAGATAGAATAAATATTTTTTTCAAGCTATTTTTTTTTCTATCTTTATGCCAGCCCAAAATTGGAATATGTAATATGTCGCAATTAATATTTGGATAAAATTCATTAAAAATTTTTTTAGCAGCATCGCTAGCCAATGCAATTTTTATATTACTTTCAGAGGTTAAAGCTGGTAATCCTTCACTCAATTTAACTTTTTCATAACATTCTCTTGCTTCGTGAATCCACCATAACGTTAATTTACTTTTAGGTAAGATACTCAACATTTTATACATTAAAAAAGTATTAACAATATAACTATCATATTTTTTTATAAAAGATAATTTTTCTAAATCAGAATACTGTAAATAGGGATATAAATATATATTAATTCCCATATTATTCAGTTGTTGAATATACTCTATATTTCCAGAAACAGCAGCGATAGAAACTCGAATATTTTTTGATTTCAACAATAGTAAAGCATTTTGTAAAGCAATCGTTGAGCCATCAAATTGAATATCATAAGTAAATGCCAATATTGATTTTTTAGAATCAATATTTTCAGAATTGTGACCAAAAAATTTTATTTTCTCCCCAGAAAAATTTTCTAGAAATTCATGTACTGATGTAATTTTTTTTTTAGATATTCCTAAAAGTGATAATTGTTTTTTTATTTCTTTAATATATGTATTAGTTATGATAACCTTGTCAAATTCGACCTCTTGGAGATATTCTGGAGCAAAAACATAAAAATCATCAACTTTCTCCCCTATAATACTAGTATTATTATCTATTATTCCTAGTATTTCTATGTTTTTTAAATTAATAATTCTTTGATAAAATTCTCTATACAGCTTTCCAGCCCCAAATAAAAATACTTTCAATTTAAATCACCTAAACTATTTCAATGCTCTGTATAATACTACATGAATCTATTCCCTCATTTTGCAGATTAATTAATACGTCAGATATTTTTTCTTCAGAAAGTGCAATAACCAATTGTTTAGGTTCCTCAATATTTAAATAATCTTGAAAAGAAATGATTTTAATTTCATTCAAATATTTTCCAATCTTACTTTCATCCCTATCAATATAACTAGTAATATTATTCTTTAAATAGTTATATGCTCGATTACCAAATTCTCCAGCTCCATATACATATATTGGTATATCGCTATTAATCTTTCGCAATAATGATATAGTTGGGAAAACATTCTCCAGTATTTTTCTATCCTCCGAGTTCGACATACAATATGGAACCATCTCCAATACCAATTGTCTTTTTAAACTTTCATTGGTTAAATTATTAATTAATTTACTAAAATATTTTTTTCTCAACTTATAAAGTTGTTGCTTTATTTCTTTTAGCCTAGATCCTGTCAAACTATTCTCATGATAACGATAATTATATAAAATGTGATTAATTCTACCAATTAGACCGTAATGTAACCTAATTCGTAACCAATATTCATAATCTTCTACTAAAAACCATTGAGTAGAATAAATGCCCAAATCAGTTATTACTTGTCGCTTATACATAAAACAAGCTCCTACACATGCTTGATAAAAAATTAACTGATTATCATACAAAGGAAACTTTCCAATTATATTACCTTTTTCGTCAATACTGTTCATTCCAGCACAAACCATAGGATATTCAGGATTTTGATTTAAAAAATTAACCATTTCTTCTAGTGCTGAAGGTAAATAATAATTATCATCAGATGTCCAAGTTAAATATTCTCCCTTAGCCTGTTCAAAACCAATATTTAAAGAATTAGGCAATTTCTGATTTACCTGATTATGAATAATCCGAATCCTTGCATCTTTATCTGCATATTTTTGAACAATTTGTGGAGTACGATCTGTTGAGCAATCATTCACAATAATTAATTCCCAATCACTAAATGTCTGTGATAAAATGCTCTCAATAGATTCATTAATATATTTTTCACCGTTATAAGTTGGCAAAACTATTGATACTTTTGGCATAATTCAGTCTCCAGCATATATTTTTTTATCACATCTACAATTCGTTCAGAAGCTAAGCCATCTCCATAAGGATTATTTATCAAGCTTACTTTCTGATAATAGTTAATATCTGTTAGTAATTGATTAGCTTCAAAAAAAATTCTCTCTATATCTGTTCCTACTAACTTAAGCGTTCCAGCAGTCACTCCTTCTGGCCTTTCTGTGGTATCACGCATTACTAACACAGGTTTTCCTAAAGAAGGAGCTTCTTCTTGAATGCCCCCACTATCTGTCATAATAAAGTAACTATTATTCATTAAATTATGAAAGTCTACTACATCTAGAGGTTCGATTAATTTAATTCTTTCATGATTGTTAAATACATCAACAGCTATTTCTCTTACTTTAGGATTTTTATGCATAGGATAAACTACTTTCACATCTGGATGAGTTTCAACTATTCTTTTGACAGCTGTAAAAATTTGCTTCATCGGCTGTCCGATGTTCTCTCGACGATGTGTTGTTAGTAAAATTCCTTTGCTACCTTCTAGCCAATCAATTAAGGGATGTTTGTAGTCATTTTTGACAGTGGTTTTTAGTGCATCGATAACAGTATTTCCTGTAACAAAGATAGAAGTTTCATTTTTTCCTTCTTTAACTAACTGTTTTTTTGCCAAATCTGTTGGAGCAAAGTATAGTCGACTAACTAAGTCAATCGCTTGACGATTATATTCTTCTGGATAGGGTGAGTTTAAATCATAGGTCCTTAAGCCTGCTTCCACATGTCCAACAGGAATTTGATGATAAAAAGCCACCAACGAAGCCACAAATGCCGAAGTTGTATCTCCATGAACTAGGACTAAATCTGGCTTTTCTTTAGAGAATACTTTATCTAATCCATTTAATAATTTATTTGTCAAATTAGATAATGTTTGGTTATTTTGCATAACTGCTAGATTATAATCTGCTTTTAAATCAAAAATTTGCATGACCGGCAGTAACATCTCTTTATGTTGACCAGTTAAACAAACGATTGTTTGCAATCTTGGTTGGCTTTTTAAGGCATTTATCACAGGACACATTTTAATCGCCTCAGGTCTCGTGCCAAATATAACCATTATCTTCATACAATTCACACTCTCTTACTTAACATCCGCAACCCATGCATAGAATAGACCATTTGCTTTTGTATCATCATAGCTAATATTCTTCTCAACTTTTACATCTAGACAAAAACTAGATAATAGTTTAACTAATTTCTTTTCATCAAACCATTGTTCCCACTCTTCGATTTCAAAAAAACCGTATCTATCTGCATTTTTATCTACAATAATTATTTTGCCATTCGATTTAGTTACTCTTGCCAATTCAGCAATAGCATTTTTTATATCAATCGCATGTTCTAAAGCTTCACAACAATAAACATAGTCAAAATAATTGTCTGGATACGGAATATTGGTCAAACTTCCTTGACGCATCTCAATAGGTAAATCTTCCATATAAGACATTACCGTAATAGATAAATCTGTTGCATAAAATTGATTATCAGGAAATTTATCTATCAAATTACGCAAATATCTTCCCTTACCACAACCAATATCTAGTATTTTTTTACCTTTTGAGCATTCACCAAAGATAGTCTGTTCTACAATCTGATATCTACCATCTTTCTCATCAATACTATCCATGAATATAGAAGCTTGTTTTTCAAACAGGCATTTATTTTTATAATATAAAGCATCTAAAAAATATTTATTGGCCCAGCTGATTTCATCTTGTGGGAAATAGGTAGGATTCTCGTTGCCATTATAGATAGATAAATAACTTCCAAACCATCCACCTGATTCATTTTGAAGCTTACATGCATAGTTAAAAGCTTTAGTTCCTAAATCTAAGTTACCCAATTTAAACCAGACAAGTGCTAATTGGAACATCCCAGTAGAGCAAACCCAATCCACATTAGAATAAGCAGGTATCTCTCCGTTTTCTTTTTGATATTTAGCTACATTCTCCATACATTTTGTTGCTAATTCCAATTCACCCAAGTCAACTAACGCCTCCATGACGTATGCGTAAAAATGTGAAAGTAAACTAAATGAGCAAATTTCATCTAAATATTTTCCTTCATAATATGTTAAAACTTGTTTAACTTTATCTTGATATTCAGCTTTTGCATAGATCTTTCCCGCTTCCAACAACGGAGACAGGCAATACAGATGGATTAATTCTATGTGTATAGATTCATTGCCCCAAGCATTTTCATCAGGAGTTACTAAACGTCCCTCATCTGTCATACAGCTTAATATCCATTCACAGCCCGCGATAATACATTGATCGATTTCCTGTTTTTCTTGATAAAATGGTCTGATAGCAATTAAGCCTTTTAAAATCTGTGCAGAATCAAAAATATAAGGAGACTCATCAAAGGTATCATACCAAGAGCCGTCTTCTTTTTGAATTTGACATAACCATTTAGCATATTGCAAAGCTAAGTCTTTATATCCCCAATTAATTAATGTTGGAATATAGTAGCCAGTTACTTCAGGGTAAGGTTTATTAGTAGCCGTACTATTAATGATTCCTTCATTGGTTATCGTATTTCTTTGAATCCAACCTATTGCTTTTTCATATATTTTCTGATAATCCGTACGTTGACTAATTTTACGTTTTGTCCGTTCAAATTCTATTTCTGTAATTGTTTTCACTTTAATTATCCCATCTAAAACCAATTGTTGCCTTATTTCATCTTGATATTTAGGCGAAACAGAAATAACTAGATTTTGTTCAGTTAATTGTTTTTTCTTATTTTGATAATAATATATAGGTATTCCAAAAAAGTATGTTCCATCTTTTTCACGGTTATTGTCAACAATAAAAGAAACATTCTCTTTTCCTAGAATTGCAAGAGTCTTTTTTGCCCATTCACCCGCACCAAATAAAACGTAGTTCATACTTATCTCCAATCATTTTAATTTATTTTATGTTTATCAATAAATGACTCTATTGGTAGAAAAAAATCATCATAGCATTCTTTAATTTTCTCATCTGACCAATTCCACCACTGAATCTCATTTAATTGTATAATTTGTTCTGGCGTATATCTATATCTAACAATTCTAGCTGGTACTCCCATAACAATAGCATAATCAGGTACATCCTTAGTAATAATTGCACCTGCAGCCGCAATCACACCATTGCCAATATTAGAGCCATTTGTTATTATGACATTCGCTCCTATCCATACATCATTTCCAATAGTAATCCTATTTCTTTTATGTGCCTCACCTTTTGGAATAATCCCTGGAAAATACCAATCTTCCCCCTGGAAATCATCATATTTCATATTTTTATTAAACATATCAGGGGTGTTACAGGTATATAAAAAAGGATGAGTAGAGATATAATCAATTGCATGATTAGAAACTACATCACTACCTAAAGCAAAACTACAAAAAGCCCCCACTGATTTGACCAATTTATGATTACAAAGTGGACCAGAACTGTATTTACCACATTTGGTATATTTTATTACGTGAACCATTGACTTGAATTCAATAATTTGTTCAGTTTTAATATATTCTTTCAAACTATTCCTTAATTCTGGATAAATAGTTTCATTTGTACATGATAGTATAACAACATATTCAACCTCTATATCATTGAGATATTTGAGTGGTTTTATATTAGAATTATATTTGCACAAATGATTATCAATAATAGCAATAGGATCAATTCCATATACTTTTTTTAATAAGTTTTCTACTTCCATTCCTATATCCCCATAAGGAAAAATCACAAAATTTTTCATTCCTTTATTCAATTGTGACTCAATACAATACTTAATCTCATTTAGAAATACGCTCATTTTATTCTCCAATTCCGATTTTAGCTTTTGATTTTAAAAAAA
>JGI24708J26588_10001143_pt1 | contig 21033 bp, 13 predicted proteins | sample BioPla1DNA2_FD_26588 | JGI IMG/M metagenome (IMG submission 26588) | reverse complement strand
ATCGATGATAGCAAACAGAATATCGAAAAACTTAATAGCTTGTTAATAGAAAAAGAGCAGGATGTTGAAATCCTATCAAATAACTTAAAAGACTACGAAGAAGATATTGAAGCTCTACAAAATAACATCAAAGATAAAGATAATGAAATCTCTATTTTACATAAAGATATTAAAGAAAAAGATATTGTTATCATTAGCTTAAATACTTCTCTTGAGGATAAAGACAATACCATCACAAGCTTAAAAAGTTCAGTTGATGATAAANAAAATATGCTACTCTCCCTTCAAGATGATTTGGAAGAAAAGCAGAAAGAGATTGTTGCTCTTCAAGAAGATATACACAATAGTAAGGAAGCCATCGAACTTCTTGAAAAATATACACTGGAAAGTAAAAAAACAATTGAAATACTCCATAATGAATTAGTTGACAAAGATAAATTAATAGAAACACTTCACGACCATATCAAAGAAAAGGAACAATTATTAGATACTCTTAATATAGATCTTGCTGATAAAAATAAAAGATTAGATCACCTAAATACCGATCTGCTCAAAACAAAAGAAACCATAAAAGAACTGGAAAAGATTATATATGAAGAAACATTAGAGAAAACCAAGATGGAGCAGAGTTTAGAAGAAATCAATAATTTATTAGAGAAGCAAAAAGCTGAAATTGAACATAGAGATTCCTTATTGCTAGACAGAAAAGCTCATATTTATCAGTTAGAACAAAAATTAAGTATGCTAAACAAAAAGCAGAAAACCTTTACCAGCCAAATTAATGAGTTAGAACAAATGTTAAAAGAAGTAACTCAAAATAGAGATGAATTACAGGATGAGAATACCTCTGTTAATGATCGATTATTAAAGCTCCAACAGAAAAAACAGGATATGGAAATCCTGTATGCCCAATTGCGTGATGAAATTAGTGAAAAAGATAAAATGATTTCATCTTTACATAATACCTTAGATAAGCAAAGTGCGGAGAAAGAAAATAGTATTGCCCAATTACAAGATAAGATATCTGCTTTATCTAAACAACTGAAAGATGTCATTGAGCAAAACAGGGAGCTACAACTAAGTAATAATAATTTGATAGAGACTATAAATAGCAAAGAAGAAATCATAAGGGTCAATAAAGATTCATTAGACAAAAAAATAATTGAAATTAGTCAATTAGAAGGTAAAATTCAAGAGTTAGAAGGGCAGAAAAATCCTTCTTCTGAAGCAATAAACTCCATGGTACATCTAGAAAAAGAATTACAAGAAAAGAATAAACTTCTGGATGATTATGAAACAAAAATCCTTGAGCTAATGATACAATTAGATGAATTAAAGCAAAATTAGGCAGATACATGTTTACTATAGATGTAGATTGGTAGCGAATAACAATAAAAGCTCCTTCCAATCATGAAGCAGATATATAATTCATGATTGGAAGGAGTCTTTTTACTCTAGTTTATCCACTCCGCCCAGATCAAAGGCCTCCCCNTCATTGCCTGTAACAAAGATCTCCTCCATGGAGAGCTTCTCAACATTACGGATGAAGATACCTTTTCTACAGGTCTTCTCGCATTCTGTCATCATTGCGGCAGTACCAGGCTCTGCATCCTCAGCAAATGATATATGGATATTTTTCATCTCTATCTCTTCTATCTTCTTCTCTGGCAATCCATAGATATAGATACCAGCTACATGAGCATTTTCGCATCGGATATTCTTAAAGGAAAGCTTACGAATACCAGGCGTTCTCTCATCCACAGGAAGTGGCTTAGTGGTTGCTACATATTCTGTCTTACCGTCCGGATCACAATAGTAGAAGCAATTTACAACAAAGGGCGTTTTAACTTGGTCCATATAGATATTATGGAATGTTATTCCATCTAAAACCGAATCCTTCCCTCTGCCCCTTCTAGTTTTAATGCGAAGGCCCCTATCTGTATCGGTAAAGATACAGTTTTCCACCATAATATCCTTCACTCCAGCTCCAATCTCGCTTCCAACAGTAACGGCTCCATGACCCTTTTCCATATGGCAGTGGCGAATACGGATATTTTCTGAAGGTGTTTTATACTTTTTCCCCATGTAGATCTTTCCCGATTTGATAGCGATACAATCATCTCCAACCGAGAAATAAACACCGATTATTTCAACATCCTTGCAAGACTCCGGATCAATTCCATCCGTATTATGGGAGTCTGCTGGAGACAAGATCTTTAGGTCAATAAATCTAAGCTTCGCAGAGAAATAAGGATGTAGATTCCAGCAAGGGGAATTGGTTATCGTTAAACCCTGCAAGGTTACATTCTTGCATTTATTTAAAAACATAAGCTTAGGTCTGGCGGCTGGATCATTCTTTCTCTTAGCGACATTCCACCAGTTGTCAAAGTTAGCACTTCCGTCGATGGTACCCTCCCCATGGATTAAAACATTTTCCACATTAATACCTGTGATAAGGCCAGCATAGCTATCTATAGGATTACCTTCAAAAGAACCCAACAAATACTCAGTTTCCTCATCATAGCTTTCTACCCTACCAGGTAAAATAGGTATCTTCCCCTTATCTGGAATAGCCGATAGAACTGCTCCCTTTCCAATCTCCAGATTTAGGTTGCTTTTTAAAAATAAGTTTGTAAATTTATAGGTTCCACGGGGTATGTAGACCCGACCATTTTCAGGGCAACTCATAATGGCTGCCTGTATGAACATTGTATCATCGGTTATTCCATCCCCTTTTGCCCCAAAGTCACGGACATTAAGGGTAACAAATTCTGATTTGGTTCTAATCTCAATGGTTTTCGAATATTCCTTTCCACGTTTCAAACTTAAGGAATAAGTGGTATCGGGATGCAATCCATAGATGGAATGGATTATCTTATCACTTGTTGAAATAAGCTCTCCACTTAGATATATTTCATATTTCTCGGTATGGTAATATCCATCCTCCTCTAATTCAATCGTAATACTGCGGGCTGTTACCAATATTATTTTAAAGTTCAAACAACCCCTCCTCCCTTCCATTCACAAAGAAAACTCTCACAAGCCTTGTTGTATTCAAGATAGCAATCTTAATCTAGTATTATGATTACATAAGCTATTACTTGCTACCCATCAGATACTGAGCATATGCCATGAACAAGGCTGCTAGTGCCTTATTATCATTCTCAATAACTGGCTCTGACAGATAATATGAGATGCTTCCATCGCGGCGAAGATTATCGTAAGGTCCTAGTCCTGCTACCTCGCAACAATCCTTAAGAACTACCTTTCCATCTTTCATAACAAGTTTTCTCTCTATTACTGAATTTAGAATCTCCTCGCCAATATTCCAGTATTTCTCATCAAGTAAGACCTTCATTCTGCAAGCCTTTAGTATAGATGCTGCAATCATTGCAGAACCTGAGCTCTCCAAATAATTCCCCTCCACATCAGGACGGTCTACGACTTGGTAAAAGAGCTTTTCTTCAGGGTTCTGATACATAAGAACACCCTTGATTGCTTCCTTATATATCTGCTGTAACTCATCATAGTATTCGTATATCTGATTTGACATTTCGCCCATAGTCTCAATAATTGACATCAAGAACCAACCAATGGCCCTAAGCCAAAAGTTAGCCGAAAGCCCTGTGTCTTTATCTGCCCAGAATATACTTCTAGATTCATCATACCCATGATAGTATAGCTTTTTCTCCTCATCAAACATGAAGCGACGAACATTTCTAAACTGACTAGCAATATCCGGGTAGCCTTCCTTCTTTGCATACTTTGTCTCCCATGCCATGTAGAAAGGCTGTGCCATAAACAATCCATCTAGCCATACCTGATTGGGGTATATCTTCTTGTGCCAGTAATTGCCTGCTTCAATTCTTGGATGATTACTTAGCTGCCCCATAAGAGTCTCTGCCGCCTTGCGATATCTCTCATCACCGCTTTCTTCGTAGGCAAAGATCAAAGCTCTTCCCGGTGCTATGTGGTCAAGATTATATTCTTCCTTGGAATAATGGGTTATGGTTCCATCCTCCTCAACATGCTTGGACAGATATTCAATCACGAAATTACGGAATAAATCATTGCCTGTAGCCCGATATAGCTCAATGGCAGCTAGGAGGATACATCCATCCTCATAGTTCCACTTATGAAACCTAACATGGTCAAAGGTGGAATAGTATTCATGGATAAGTTGTTCTATCTTATCTTTATTCATAATACGTCTCCCTTCTATATACTTATTTCTTAAATAACATATGCAGTAGAATTATTAACATTACCGCATACTATCTCTATTTTAACCTAATGGGGTATACTTCCAATATAAAGTGTGATCCTTTTAAAATTGAAAAGGATGAACAAAGCCCATCCTCTTTCACCAGAAAAGGGGATTTGTCTCCTTTATTAGCTCAATATTATTAGTTATATGGGGAAACACCAGAGATTTCCCTCATGGTCTTAGGTGATACTCCGAATACCTTTTTGAAGGACCTACGGAATGTATTCGGATTACTATACCCGATTTCCTGGTACAGATCACATATATTGATATTCGTTTCCTTAATCAGCTTTGCCGCCTGCGCCATACGGATTCTCTCCAGGTAGGTTGAGAAGTTCTCTCCTGTCTCCTCTTTAAAGAGGAAAGATAGGTAGCTGACTGAAATGGAAAACTCATCGGATACCTTGTTAAGACATAGTGAAGGATCTGAATAATTATTTTGTATGTATTCCTTTATATTCGTAATTAGCTGCCTTACGGAATATTTGCTTTCAAATAGCTTGCACAATTCCATTGCAACTTCCTCGTACAAGTTCAAAGATATACTTTCATGCAGTTTTCTATCAATTGCCTGTAGCTTTTCACTACTGGAATCATCATTATGCAGGGTGTACCTGGCTTTTAGCAAAGTGTTACGAATATCAGAAAGCAAGCACTGCACCATATTGATGGATAGGGAACGCTTTTCCATATTCTCATGACGAATAATATTAAAAAATTCTTGAACTTGGCTTTCATTACCACTGGTAATAAAGTTGGTGAGCTGTACTGATAGCTCGATTGGATAGTAATAAAAATTATCATCCCTTTTAATGTTAGAATGTTCGCAAAATATCTGTCTTGAACTTGCGTAGCTAACTGCATCAAAGGCCTGCTGATAGGATTTCCATGTTACCATTAGCTCCCTGTTCCAGTCACCCAGTCCAGCAAATATAAGTATCGAATAGTTTAACATCAGATACTCATAAAGCTTATGAAAGGCATCCTTAATCTTCTCTGTTGATATCTCAACAGGTTCATCGATGGGACTAGATAGTAATACAGAGTACTCCCTTCCAGCCGAACTAAGCATGTAGATTGGCTCATCAAAAAATTTTGAAAATGCTGTATGCATAACATCATTGAAGCTTTCTGCACTAGAACCTGCTACTATTGGATTGTCAGTACGGAATTCATATTGGTTGATATAGACCATCATGTACAAGACCGCGAACTTACGATTTTCCGTATCTATACACAGATAACTTCTTGCAAAATCCAGCTCCTTTGGAGTAGTAACCATGCCTTTTAGTATCCTGTTAAGATAGGTATACTGTAGGATAGGCTTCTGGTCTTCTACAATCTGCTGTAATGTTCTGTGCTTTGTAATCGTATCCTGTAGCTCATTGCCCAGCTCAATCACAGGTTTTGCATTCTTCTTAGACAACAAGTATATCCACAGGAAACCCATTGTAATTGCCAAGCAGATGATGCCTGCAAAGATATTACGATAATGCTCCAAGGAATAAAGCGATGCATCATATGGCTGAACCAAATAGTAGTTCCATAGGTTATAATCCGATTGTATCTTGGTAACAAACATTTCATTCTTGCCGGAGCCATATCTGGCAAACGAATCCTTGTATTCCAGACTCTGCAATGTATCTAGAGATATTTCCCCTGCTTGGTCACCTTTCAATGTAAATACAATATTGCCTTTCATATCAGTTACACATAGGTAACCTGTATTGAAAAACTGTAGTTCGTTGAAGATATACGCAAGCTTATTCTTATCTATTTCAAAGCAAATGGTTGCCGGGATATTTCTCAAGGAATAATTCCCAAGAGTTAACATATACAGATAGTTAGAATAAGGATTCTTCTTATAAGGCTCCAATGAGATGAACTGGCGATAATTCTCTGGATTGTCCATCATGGTAAGCCATTCATCGTACAGATCCCGGACATATTTCTGCTTGCCTGAATAGTATAAGGAAATATCCGCAAACTGGCTGAAGGACAGGATATAACCTGGTTGCATAAGGTAAATGAAATAAGTTTCTATCGGTAGCATGGCCTGCGTAGGTAAAAAATTAGCCAGCTCCTCCTTTGCCCTTAAAGCCAGTTTATAGAAATCCTTATGGGTATTATCTGGCATGTTGGCCAGATGCGTAATATTAGAATTTGATGCCACCTGCTCTGCAAGGGAATCCATTGTGGCAAAGTTATTATTCATATCCTGAATCGTATTCATAAGAATAAGTTTATTCTGGTTACGTATCTCAAAGCTTAGATTTCTAATATAAATATTATAAAGACTAACTCCTAAAATGAGAATGATAACCAGTACAATACTGTAGGAGAATACCAATCTCCTTACAAAACTTTCATCTTGCTTTCTGTCCATCCTATACCTCACTCCATATCCAATAGCTTTTTATTCTCAGTTTCCATTACATAACCAGTACAGTACTCATGGAGTCCTATTTGGATAAAATAATTAGACACTGATATAGAATCTATATTCTACTTAGTTACTATGTATAGTTTTTCAGTTGATAACACTTTATTTTTAATTCATTTTAATAGTATTGTATCATAGGATTGACTGGAAAGCACGAAAATTATTCTCTTAATCTACTCCTTTACAGCACCGATATTAACCCCTGTAACAAAGTACTTCTGACAGAAGGGGTAAGCAATCATAAACGGAATAATGGCAACCATTGTCGCAGCATTCTTAACCGTATTCTCCGTAGCGGAACCAACTGCAATCGGAAGGTCACTACCCATAATAATGGACCTGAGCTTCATCTGGAAATTATATAAATCAGAATTTGTGATATAGAGTTTATAATTGGTATAGTCGTTCCAGAAGCTTACAGCGAACATTAAACCTATAGAAGCCAGTGCTGCCTTGGATAGTGGGAGTACAATCTTGATAAATGTTTGCAAAGGATTGCTACCATCTATGGCTGCTGCTTCAAATAAGCTTTTTGGAATTCCTTCAAAGAAATTCCGCATCAGTACAAGATTGTATACATTAAGCGAAGGCATCAATAAAACAGACCAAAGGGTATTCGTCAGGTGAAGTCCCTTCATCACTAAATAGGTTGGAATCATACCTCCACTAAAGATCATTGTAAACAATAACATATTAGCAAGGAGTGACCTACCAGGCATCTCCCATTGGATTAATACATATCCTCCTATGGTGGATATAAAAAGGCCAAGGAATGTGCCTGCAATTGTAGTAAATAAGGATATCAAAAGCGGGCGATACAGTGTGGGATTGGTAAACACTGAGCGATACCCATCTAAACCAAACTTCTTTGGCCAAAGCTTCATACCGTATGCTGTATGAAGATCAAAAGAGTCAACCAGAACCTTCCATAGGGGAATAATTATTATAAAGCATACGAATATAAAGAACAGACCTAAAATCACATCTAAGGGTTTTATCTTAATCTTTTTTGGCCGATAAGCGTATTTATTATCATTTTGAGTCATCTTCTTCATCATGTCGACCTCCTATACAATTCCGCGACCACGTATTTTTTTACTTAAGTAGTTACAGATCAGAACCATAGCAGCTCCAACCAAGGATTTCACAAGACCTACGGCAGTGGTATAACCATAGTTAGGCAATGCCCCGCTATTAAAGGTCTGTGAATAGATATAGGTCTGAAGTACATCCGATTGCCTGATTACAGCATCATTCTGCAATACGAATACTGATTCAAACAAATTCATAACCTTCGCCAGATTAAGTATCAATACAGTAACAAAGGTATTAGTAATCGCAGGTATTGTAACAAAACGCATCCTCTGCCATCTTCCTGCACCATCTATAGAAGCCGCCTCGTACAGCTCTGGATTGATGGATGATAGGGTTGCCATGAATATAATAGTACCCCAACCAGTATCCTTCCAAAGATTGATTATATAGTAAGCCGGACGCCACCAATTCTTATTACCTAGGAAATAGATCTCGCTTCCTTTCTCAATAACCCCGAAATTCACCAGGAATGCATTCACCAGTCCTTCATTCGTTGGGGAGAGGATCAAAGAGAATACAGAGGCAGTTACTACCCAAGACATGAAATGGGGTAGATAGATTACTGTCTGGGCGAACTTCTTAAACTTAAGACTGAGCAATTCATTAAGAAGTAGAGACAGAATAACGGAAGCTACTGTATTAAATATAATCTTTAAGGTACTAAGCTGTAATGTGTTTTTAAAACTAGCCCTAAATCCAGGCATAGAGAACATTTTTCTAAAGTTTTCAAGTCCTACAAATACCGGCTCCTTAATTCCCTTATACTCATAGAAGGAGTATCTTAGGCCTAGCATTGGCGCATAATAGAATATTAATGCCAGTGCCAGGACAGGTAGGAACATTAAATAGAACCATCTATATGTATATAGTCTTATTTTTAAAGGTTTCGAACTTACAAATTTATTATTCTTGCTTTTTTTGCTCATCTTTCTGCCTTTCCTATCTTTCAATTGTAAAAACAAGTTACATTTTCAAATTGGAATATATAAAAATGTATATGTATTTTGGAATAAATATAGCGGAGTGTAATAAGCTATCATAACTTATGCCTCCTAGCAAATTGCCACTCCGCTTACATTATCAAATCAACTTATTTCTGAGCATTAAGGGAATCTACGATAGCCTTTGACCATTCAGCTCCGCCTTCATCGTTAAATCTCTTCATCTCATCCTCGATGGACATACCCTGAGTAACGACATTAGCTATGATTTCCTTCTTTAGTGACATCAAATCACCATTGTACTGGCTCATTTCTTCTGTGGAAATTACTAGTTCTGCAAGCCTGGAATTAGCATAGAAGACTTGAGCGGCTGTCATTGCTTCAGGTGCTATATTATTGATACCAGGATCCTCGAATTGTGTAAATTTACTGATAGCAAGGATTGGATCAATATGATTCTTAGTATATTGAGTCCCCTTCTTCTCTAAGTTCTCAAGCATATGGAATTGGCCTTCTTCATAGGTTTTTCCACATACTTCCCCAGCCTTGGTTGACCAGTGTACATCCTCTACACCATATGTCCAAAGTTTCTGCATCTCTCCACCATCAAGCATAGTCTCAAAGAAGTACTTAAACACTCCTTCAGGATTCTCACTAGCGGTGGTGATACACCATACTGGTGCCTGTCTTTCAATATATTGTCTTACCTCAGCGATTGGCTTAAGAGGTATCAACTCACCATCAAGTCCATTTGCTTCTAGGTTGGTCTTTAGGTTTGTTGCCCAAGTTCCTGCCCAGTAGGTAAATACACCGAATTTGTCCTCATAGAACTTATTGCGGCAATCACTGGTACCGTTTGTTAAGGATTCCTTGTCAATATAACCTGCTTGATACGCATCTCTTAATCTCTCAAGGGCACTAACCATAGCATCCTCAGTAAATCCGTCTACCCATTCACCATTGCTATTTCTATAGAAACTTGGGAATGCATCCTGATAAAATTCAGGAAGGTAATTCGTATATGGGGCTTCACTACCGATTAGTCCGGCACTGGATACACCATAGGTATCTCCATTTACTCCGTTGCCATCAGGATCCTGAGTAGTGAACGCTTCAAGCATCTTTATGTATTCATCGAAATTAGTAGGTGCATCTAAGTTAACTCTATCAAGCCACGCTTTCTTAACATATGTAACACACCCATTACCTCTTGCTGGTGAGATACCATATAGACCATCTCCAATATAAAGACCATCTACTAAAGCCTCATCGACAATCCTGCCTGAGCTCTTTGGCTCTGATTTTTCCCATGCCTCAGACATATCCCAAAGGATTCCCTCAGATGCATAACCAGCATAGTAAGTTGAACCTAATAGGATAACATCTGGCCAGTCTCCTCCAGCAAACATTTGTCCAACAACATCATAATATGCATCATGATCTGGTTGGGTAATGACTAGATCGATACCGGTCAACTCTTCCCATTTCTTTTCGAAGGCATCCCTTCCGTTCTCTTTGGTCACCAATGTACCATCTACCATTATTTTGATTTTTTCAGGTTTCTTAACAGTATCAGTTTCCTCTACTTCCTTATTGCTGCCTTCGCTCGTGTCGGATTGCTTGTTTGAGTTTCCGGAGCCACCAGAACTTCCCCCCGAGCCAGCCTCTTTATCCTTAGCGCCGCATCCTGATAGTACAACTGACATTACTAGCACTAACGTAAGAAGCCATGAGATGAGTAACTTTCTCTTTTTCTTCATAACAAAATCCTCCTTCATCTACAACATAGTTAATTTAGACAAATAAACCAAGGTCTTTATTACTATGTATTTCTTTTGTATTTCTTTCTGTGTATTTTGCATAACACAGTATTTAACATTCGTTATTGTATCATGTATAAAGTAAAAACAACAAGAGACAATATTTTAATATAGTGCAATTTTTACGAATGCCTGTAAAAGCTACATTATTCAACATTTTACAAGTCACTTTCTCTATCATTTTCTTTCTTCAACCTATCTTCATCCTATATACTTTAGTCCATAGTTTTTGGAGGATATTTGAGCGGCATCCTGCCCAGATGTTTTTTTTATTCTATAGATTTAGTAAATTTAATTTCCTTTAGAATAAAAAAACGAAAATCTCCTATAGATAACTACAGAGACTTTCGTTTTGATGATAAAATCACAACAATGACAATACTATCTAAAAAAATGTATGCTAAAAAAATAATGAATTAGTTACTTGTAATATGGATTTTTACCTATAAACAAAAATTTTAGGCAATCTAAATGAAACTAATCAAAGTAATGGCCTTCCCTTTAATATCACTGACACTATATTTAGTCTATCATCCAGTAGCACTATATTTGCCACCTTCCCCCCTCTTATACTTCCATACCTGTCATAAATACCAATTACCTTGGCCGGGTTTACTGCTGCACATTTTACCGCTGTTTCTAATGGGATACCCATATTTAATACAAGATTTCTCACATTGTCCATCAAATTAGATACTGAGCCAGCAATTGTTCCATCTGATAATAAGGTTGCAGTTTTACCCGATACTTTAACTTGTTGTCCTCCCAATGAATATATACCATCAGGCATTCCTGCTGCCATCATACTATCGCTGATTAATACTATCCTATCATCACCAAACATTTTAAATGTTGCCCTAACAACACTAGGATGAATATGGTAGCCATCACATATAAGTTCTACACTACAAGCGGATGTGTCAGATACCGCTCCAATAACTCCAGGATTCCTATGGCTAAATGGGGGCATTGCGTTATATAGATGGGTCACATGTCTGGCTCCCATTGCCAATGCCTCCATAGTAATATCATAATCTGCTTCTGTATGGGCTAAAGAAATGACAACATCATCCTTTAGTTTTCCTATGAAATCCCTTGCCCCCTCTATCTCTGGTGCAAGTGATACAAGCTTTATTAAACCTCCAGCCTGCTTCTGCAATTTTTGAAACATCTCCACATCAGGTTTTCTGATGTAGCTTTGATTTTGAGCCCCCTTTTTATTTACTGATATAAAGGGTCCTTCCATATTTATGCCACATAATATTGCTCCTTCTTCCTCACTATAGGTTGCAGTCGCCCTAACGATAGCTAAAAGACTTTCTTCATCTAGGGTCATAGTGGCAGGACAGATTGTTGTAATCCCGTTTTCTGCCTGATAGGCTGCTATCTTTTTTAAGGCTTCATGGCTTCCGTCACAGAAATCAAATCCAGCACAGCCATGAAAATGTATATCTGTAAGCCCAGGAATTGCATAAAGCCCTGTGGCATCAAAGATTATAGAATCATTATTACTTATGCTTGTACCATCACTGGTACATACTTCTGCAATTATATNATCTTCTATACGAATGTCCCCAGTCTTAAAACTTGCATCTTCCATATATACCAATGCATTTTTAATTATCATATGTTTAATCTCCCCTCTTAATAACATTTCCTTCACTCTTTGTCCTTCTTCTATCTACATTATATTACCACTTGTAATATTAGTAAATATATAGACATTATAATCCTAGCTAATATGATAATATAAGAATCTTGGACTTGTCCTAATATCGTTTTATGTAATAGCCTTATTTATATTGCGACGGGCCAATAGAAGAATTATTACAGGCCAGCGCATCTATAGATGACAAATAAAATAGAAGTTATTGAACCCAATATTAAATATAGGGACAATAACTTCTATTTTAATAAACGCCTATTATAGTTATATTGACTATTCAATGGATTTTAAGGATTCTGCCATATTAATTCTCTCTATCTTCTTTCTCAGCATTAAATTCACCAGTATAGTTACCACAAAGGTAACAATAAATGAAATAAGATAACTCTTCCCAAATATCTGCACTTTAAAAGATACCATATCTACATTAATCTGGTTCATTATAAAACCATGGAGTAATTTGCCCAAGCCTAAACCTACCAGGGCACCTATGGCAGTCAAAATTAGAGTCTCCCTAAATACATATACCTGGGTCTCCATAGAGTAAAAACCAAGGACTTTGATAGTTGCTATCTCACGGCTTCGCTCTGTTATATTTATATTGTTTAAATTATATATAACTACAAAACCTAAAGCTCCAGCACATGCGATAACTAACCATATGATGTAATTCATACTTTGCATCATATTACTTATCATTTGCCTCATATCGTTTAGTGTGGTTACTGTGGCGACATTTGCATCTTGGGAAATAATTGCTGATACTGAGTAAATATCCTCTTTATCTGTGGAACCATAAGCATTGAGGTAATCGGCTTCCTCATCAAATATATTCCTATTTGTTTCCCCGGTCATAAAAAGATAATTCCCCATATAATTTTCAAATATTCCGCCAACCTTTGCTTCTACATTATCAGTTTCATTGCTTCTAATGGTGAAAGTATCACCTACTTCTATGCCAAGGGTTTTTGCTAATTTTTCATTGATTGCTACTTCACCATAGCTAGGGTAGGATACTGATTTGCCATGGAGTTGCAGGCCAATAACTTTGGTAATGTCCGGATCATCAGTAGCAACGGTTGACACCTTTTTAATTATAGTTCCCTTTATGGCTTCCACTTCCCCTAGAGACACAAATATACATTCTGATAACTCCTCAGAATATTTCCTGGCAAACTCCTCCCTTTCCTCTAATGTTAATTCTTCAGAAAAGGAAATACTATAATCATAGGTCATTATAGTATCAAACTGATCATTAGCAACATTTCTGATGGAATCACTAATCCCCATTGCTGCCACCACCAATGAAGTACAACCTGCAATACCAAGTATAGTCATAAAAAATCTTCTTTTATAGCGTAATATATTACGAATAGATACCTTGTGAAGGAAGGTGATTCTATTCCATATAAAAGGTATACGCTCCAGTAATACCCGTTTCCCTGCCTTTGGTGCTTTAGGCCGGATTAGCTGTGCAGGCATCTGTAGTAACTCTGCTTTACAGGTAATATATGTCACACCTGCGGAACATACTAAGGAAACAATTAGAGAAATTATTGCCAGCTTAAAATCAAATACATATTCAATAGGAGCAAATCCGTATAACATACCATATGCCTCCCATATGGCCAGGGGAAAGAATTTTGTGCCTAATAAATATCCAATAATGCACCCTATGATGGCTGCACTGCCGGAGTAGGAGATATATTTTCTAGTTATGGCACCATTACTGTAACCAATGGCTTTTAAAGTGCCAATTTGGGTCCTCTGTTCTTCCACCATTCTGGTCATTGTGGTTGAGCAAACCAAGGCCGCCACTAAAAAGAAGAAAATCGGTAGTACCTGTGCTATACCATCTACTATAGATGAATCATTATCAAAAGCTGCATAACCTATATTGGTATTTCTATTTAGGACATATACTTTAGGCTTAGGTATATCCTCAATTTCCTTCCAGGCCGTGTCAAGTTCTTCCTTAGCCTTGACCAGCTCCGCTTCTGCCTCTGCAAATGCTTCTTCTGCCTCTGACCTGCCTTCATTATATTCCTCCAGGCCTTTGTTGTATTCCGCCTTCCCTTCCTCTAGCGCTTCCCAGCCCCTTTGTATCTCCTGTCTATTTCTCTCTACTTCCTCTTTAGCTGCATCTAATTGGGATTTCGCCTCTGTCAACTGGGCCTCTGCCTCTGCAAATCTATGGTTTGCTTCCTCTCTTCCCTGATTAATTTCCAACTGGGCAGCATCTAGCTCCTCTAAGGTACTTTCTAGTTCAGCGTACTGCTCTATCACACCAGTGGCTTCTATCTCCTCGCTTGCTAACCTAGCCATATCTAGCTGGGTTTTCATAGTCATAAATTCTTCACTATTGGAATCCAATTGGGATAAGGCAGCTTCCAGTGAGACTACTGTGGCCTCCAGCTGTGCATACTGCTCCAATACTCCACTTGCTTTAATCTGCTCCATAGCCGCTACAGCCATTTGTCGCCCCTGGTCAAGTTCTGCTTGATGGGTATCTAAAAGCGACAAGGCACTACTCTTTTCAGTCTCATATTGTCTATAGGACTCTTCATATTCTTGGATTGAATTATTTAGTTGCCTCTCTCCATCGGCCAATTTAAGCTCAGCATCCCTTAATTTTTCTTCATTTTCCTTAATTTCCCTATCGGCATCCTTAAGTTCTTCCCAGGCAGAGTTAAGCTCTTCTTCGGCTCTAGCCTTCTCTACCAGATATTCCCTGTAGGCCTTATTATACTCTTCTTCTCCTTCCAGTACCTTATCCCTGGCTTCCTCTACTATATCTTGATAACGAAGCTCCCCTCTGATAGTCAATGCTTCCTTTAAAGATGCTTCATTAGCCTCAATCATATCTTGATATTCTTGGCTATAGACCTTTCTTTCATCACGTAGCCTTATCAGAATCTCTGTATAGTAATCAATATCTAAACCATCATAGGGTATATAGATAAATCCTAGCACTGAACCGCTACCTAAACTGGTTGAGCCCCTATCATAATTAAGATAATTTACCGAATTGGCAATACCCACAACTGTATATCCATCATAGGCAAAGGCTTCTATAGTGTCATCCTCATTGGAGGATGATATATATATCTTAGAGCCAATAACCTCCTCTGAAAATGCTCGGGAGTCCAGTACACACTCATTACCATGCATGGGAAGCCTTCCATGGAGAATATTTAAGCTATTTATATTATCAGTTATGGTATGGGCCTTTAGAACAAATCTATCATCCGTACCCATATCAGCGATAAAATCCATGGTAACCGTTCCTTCAGCTACCATATTCTCTTGGGCTTTAAAATAATCTACATCTTCTGCTGTTAATCCCAAAGTCGATATGAGCCGATAGTCATACATCTTATGTTCAGATGCATAGGTATTCAAATTATTAACCATAGCGGTTTTAGTGATTTTTAATCCTGAAAAGAAACCTACTCCCAGAGCAATAATTGCTACGATTGCTATATATCTCTCCAAGGTATGCTTAATTTCCCGGCGGTTATTTTTATGCCATGCTGATAATCCTAACATTACCACTCAATCTCCTCTATAGGCAGAGCCTTATAATTTTTCTGTACAGATACAACTGTTCCACTCCTAACACTAATTACCCTATCTGCCATAGCAGTCAGTGCTGAGTTATGTGTAACTATAACCACCAGCATACCATTTTTTCTACTTTGATCCTGTAATAGTTTAAGTATTTGCCTGCCTGTTTGATAATCCAAAGCTCCTGTTGGTTCATCACAAAGTAGTAACTTAGGATTCTTAGCCAAAGCTCTAGCTATGGCCACCCTCTGCTGTTCTCCCCCAGAAAGCTGGGCCGGAAAATTATTAAGTCTTTCTCCTAAGCCAACATTTTTTAGCACCTCTTCTGCAGGCAGAGGCTCCTTAATCATCTGTGTTACAATCTCTACATTTTCTAAAGCAGTAAGATTAGGTATAAGATTATAGAACTGAAACACAAAACCTATATCCTCCCGGCGAAACTTTGTCAGTTCATGCTTATTAAAAGAAGAAATCTCCTTATCTCCTAGGTAGACCCTTCCGGAAGTTAATGTATCCATCCCCCCCAGAATATTTAAGAGTGTCGTCTTACCTGCACCTGATTGTCCTACAATTACACAGATCTCACCTTCTTCAATCTCAAAAGAAACATCATGTAATGCAGTTACTTCTACATCACCACTTTTATAAACCTTATTAACATTTTCAAATCTAACAAAAGCACCCATATTTATCACACCTCTATTTCCCCTTATTATATCTTTATATTAAGAATAAATATTCAATATCTAAGCAAGTTCAAAAAACAACCCTAATATATAATTTGACAAGTGTTGAAAATTGAACTAGAATCAAGTTTATCATAAACTATAAAATTATTAAATAAACAGGTTTTTTAAAAATGAGTGAATTTCAACAAAATAAATATTTGTGTCTAAACAGAAAGGTTGTAGAAATGGATAAGAAGGAAAAGCTAGTAGAAAATCGAAGCGTAAGAAATACTAAGAAACGTTTAAAAGATAGTCTAATGATATTATTAAAGGAAAAACCAGCTTCTGATATTACAGTAAAAGAGTTATGTGATATGGCTGACATTAACCGAGGCACTTTTTATTATCATTATACAGATATCTTTGATATGTTTAGAAAATTACAAGAGGACTTTTTTATCAAATTTAACCAACTAATACCGCCAATGATTGAAGCAATTCCCCCCAATGGAGATCCTTATTTGATTTTATCAAAGATATTCTACTTTTTTGAAGAAAATGCTGAATGGAGCCAAATTATGCTTGGCCCCAATGGTGATATGGCTTTTATTGACCGCCTTAAGAAATTGGTAGATGAAAAATGTTCCGATACATGGAAGGAAGCAGGCTTCCTTCTTACCCCTGAAGAATATGAATTATTTAATTCTTTTATTATAAATGGTTATATCGGATTGTTGCAAACCTGGCTAAAAACTGGCCGTAAACAGTCTCCAGAAGAAATGGCAGGTTTCGTTGCTAAAAAAATAATTCCTGCTTCATTTCATTTTTTAAATTGATGATATCACTTTCTTATTCATATTTTATCCCCATCTACTCTACACTTAATAAGAACTTTAGACTTGTTTCTTCAATGTTTTAGCAGTACGTCTCCCATTTACATAAGATGGAAGACGTATTGCTTTATTGATATTAAAACTTTTCCAATAATCTATCTTTATTATTATGCCACTTTAATTTTGTGATGGTAATTTAGAATACAAAGTTTTTGCACTTACACCAGGTATCATCCCTAATTTGCCTGACAGTGCACTTATTACATTATTAGGGGCATCTATCACAATACTGATAACTGCTATCCCCTCCTTTGCATTAGGTATTCCCATTCGTCCAATTATGTATTGGCCATATTCATGGAGAACGGCATTTAATCGTTCTGTGGACTTCTTGTCCTCCACGATAATGCCTATTAAGGCTAATCTTGTTTCCATATGACACTCCTTTCTACGAACATTATTTTTATCATAATTCATAAGAAGTTATATTAATTTTAAGAAAAAGTTATATCAGAAATTACTTAAAGGGCTACTAACCTAAAATCTAATTATCCTATATTGGTACTTGGACACTTCCAAACTTCCTTTGCCAACCTTTTCCCCAGTGATAAGATCCCTTCCCTCTTCTGGTAAGATTACCGAACCGCCTCTTCCATCCATATTTATTATTATCCAGATTTTAAAGTCTGCACCAACTCTTGGCACTACTAAGGTTCCTTCTGTAACATCATACCTATGAACTATTTTAGCTTCTTGTATATAATTATCAATAAGTTTTTTCATTAGTTCATTACCACTTTCACCAGCAGGCATTGAACCTAACATAACAACTTTACCTTTACCAACTTGCTGTTCTGTAATAAATGCCAAGCCAGGACTAATCCCCCCTTTAATGATTCCCACAGCCTTTGCATCAATAGGTTTAAAAACAGAACTCCACATGGCTAGGGGTGCCTCAACTCCAAAAGCTTCTCCCACTGCACCAGTATTATCTATTGGATATGTATATACAGTTTCTACACCTGCTAGCTTCTCAATTGCACCTAGGGCTGCATCAGTATGGATAGTGTGCTCTTTTGTTCTTCCTCCAGTAAGAGGCCCTGCTATCCATATCCCCCCTTGCTTGACAAAGTCTGTAATTTTACTAAGAAATTCTGTAGATATATAATGTACAAAGGGAGTAAATAATAATTTATATCCTTCTAGATCATTACCTTCTGGAAGCATGTCCCTATGTATGCCCATGGAGAGTAATCTCCTATGGAAGTCACCTGTCAGTCCTCTATAATTAATACCCTTATGCGGTTCCGTCATTAAGAATGCTTTAGCTCTATCTGAATATGTCATTGCCACTTCTGGCTGGCAAAGCTCAGTAGTTAATATTATATCTTCTATCTCTTTTCTAGCTTTCTCTACTTCTAATACTTCACTGTATCCCACAGTGGGTTTACCCCATGCACTTATCACTGAGCCATGCATCTGTTCACAGCCACTTTTATGTTGTCTCCATAACCAGTAGCAAAAGGCTTCCCCGCCCAAAGCATAGGCTGATACCGCTTCTGCTTTAAGATATCCCTTGGGATGGGGTGAACCTGTTCCTATAAGGGAACCTCCGCAATAAGGGCTAGTCTCCATAATCCAGAACTTCTTTCCACTTTTGACATTTCTAAAATAGTCACAGTTACTTATATAAGCTGAATAGTTTTTATAATTTGCATAGGTATCATAAGAAGCAAAGTCTAGATTTTTATACAGACTTTCATTATCTATCATAAAGCCAAAACTACCATTGTGAGTAATAGGAGCCTTGGAGTATTTTCTTATGGCTTGTGCCTGTTCATTGGCAAATTCACTTAATTTTTCCATGGAAAACAACCTATACATGGTACTTAAGGATGAGTTATGTATAAAGGGTACAGGCCCTGGCTGGGGAACTTGGTCAAAGCTATTATAACGTTCACTCCAAATCTGGGTTCCCCATGCCTCATTTAGATTGTCTATTGTTTTGTAACGATTTTCAAGCCAAATATGCCACTCTTTTTTACAAGTGTCACACATACATTCTGAGGTATGGGATTTGAATTCATTATCTATCTGCCAACCAATTAGACCTGGCAACTGCCCTACTTCTTTAGAGATATGTTCAATTATAATTCTACATCTTTCCCTATAGTAATAGTTATTAGTACAGGCATGTTGTCTTGATCCATGGCCCATAACTACTCCATCGGCATTTTTATACATCCGTTCTGGATGTCCATGGGTCATCCAAATTGGTGGAGTAACTGTAGGTGTACACATAACTGAATATATCCCATTCTCATATAGTCTTTCTATTATATTTTTAAAAAAGCTAATATCTATGCTATCTTCCTCAGGTTCCATCTTAGCCCAGGCAAATTCTCCTATTCTGGCTACATTTATCCCTGTTTCTTTCATAAGTTTAATATCCTGCTCTATGATCTCTTCATCCCAAAGTTCTGGATAAAAGGCCGCTCCATGATATAAGTTCTGCATAATAACCTCCATATGTATATCCAAATAGTATTTTCTCATTTGCTTTTGTTTTAATAGCAACCCAATTATACATGATTCAGTCTAGGGAGGCAAATATAAGTCCTTTAACCCTTTATCTACTCCAATTATCAAGTATTCTTTGATGCTCCTTGTGATGAGCTAGGCATAGGGATTTTCTTATACAATAAAAAAGCACTGAGACCTAGCCTTGCTAATCTCAGTGACCTTTTTACTTTTTAACACCTAAATTATAAATAAAATCGTATTTACTTCCCATCCTCAACTAAATCATCAAAAATGAACTTTTCTAGCTTTTCCCTATTGGCATCCCAATCTAAAACCAATGGATATCCTATACCATTGTATTTCTTTGGTGCTTCAAAGTATCCATCTACTGGGATACGGAATGTTTCAATATCCATAAGTTTATTTTCTAAAACATCTGCTATGGCTGTTTCAATTTGAGCTGCGGTTAAATCCGTTTTAATATAGCCTAGGGCCTCTTTAGTGACATTTAACATTTTTATGGGTCCTAATGACATATAACTTTTAAATAACGCCTTAACTGCCCGTTGCTGACGTACAACCCTACCATAATCATTATTTGCCCCTCCTAGGGTTGCTACTTTACGAACTCGGCAGTATCCAAGTAGCTGATTACCATTTAGCTTATTTACACCAGCCTTTACATTACGATTCTCTTTTTTAGAAATATAGTTGGTTCTATTAAGATATTTTGCTTCTTTTTCCCCTAACTCAATAGTTGCTCCTCCTACTAAATCAACAATCTTTTCAAAGGATTCAAAATTAACAGAAGCATAGCCATCTATCCTAATTTTATAATTTAATTCTATGGTTTCAATTAAGAGCTTTGCTCCACCCTTGGCATAGGCAGAGTTAAGTTTATTGGGTTTATACCCTGGAATTTCCACATAGGTATCTCGAAGCAAAGATGTTAACTTAAGGGATTTAGACTTAGTATTAATAGTTGCAATCATTATAGTATCAGTATTTTTAGCTCCCTTTATCTCTTCCAAACCTATAATTAAATAGTTGGTTACATGGTCCTCCCATCTTACATCTTCCGCCACTGGTCGCTCATTTTTAGCTCCCTTATCTTCCTTGGTCTGTTCATCGTTGCTTACATTGCTATAAATAAAATTACCTGCCACTCTATAGATATTACTTCGCCCACTCTTTGTTCCTATGAGCAAGA
>JGI24708J26588_10001142_pt1 | contig 21060 bp, 20 predicted proteins | sample BioPla1DNA2_FD_26588 | JGI IMG/M metagenome (IMG submission 26588) | reverse complement strand
TGAAAGATACATCCCATAGAGTTAGGAGGGGGATAAGCAAAGTTTATATCTATAAAGAGTTTACAACAGCCACTTTAATATATGATATAAATAATACTGTTCTTGTTGGACAAGTAGCAACAAGGGTTGTAGCAAGAGGAAGTGGACATGCAAGGGAATTTTTATATTGGCTTGGAAGCGAGCTAAAGAAGCAACAAAAAACAGCAATACTCTTCGCTATGGATGTACGCAGAAGCTTTTATGAGGAGATAGGCTTTAAAGAAATTATGACTGAATATGTTCTTGAAAGAAAGGATATTGAAAAAGAAAATCAGCAGAAAGGTGCGTTAAGATAAATAAATGTTAGATAATAATTTTTTTGATTTTAACCCTAAGCTATTGGAATTAGCTGCAAAGGTTGAGTGTGATTGCAAGGAGAAGTTTGCTGAAATTGAAGAAATTGCTGAATATAACGGTGCAAAAGTGCTTTCAGCATTTATAAATAATAGGGTAGGGGAGTTTTGCTTCTATGGTAGCAGTGGTTATGGCTATGGTGATACAGGTAGGGATACTCTTGATAGGGTTTATTCCGAGGTTATGGGGGCAGAGGATGCACTTGCTAGGCATAATTTTGTATCAGGCACTCACGCATTATCAGTAGCATTATTCGGTGTCCTTAGAACAGGTGATAAAATCGTAGCAATAACAGGGAAGCCCTATGATACACTTGAAGAAGTTATTGGTATAAGTGGAGTAGATGGGAAGGGTTCATTAAAGGACTTTGGCATTACTTACAATCAGGTAGATTTGCTTGAAGATGGACAAGTTGATATAGATGGCATAAAGAATGCAGTTAAAGGTGTGAAGGTTGCGTATATACAGAAGTCAAGGGGATATACCCTGCGTCCAACTTATACAACAGATGATATTGCGAAAATGGTTAAGGCTGTAAAAGAGGTTAGCCCCAATACTATTATTATGGTTGATAATTGTTATGGAGAATTTGTAGAGAAATGTGAGCCAACAGATGTTGGTGCTGATTTGATTATCGGCTCACTTATAAAGAATCCTGGGGGTGGAATTGCCAAAACAGGAGGTTATATAGCTGGTAGAAAGGATTTGGTTGAGCTATGTGCAAATCGTCTGACCTGTGTAGGAATAGGCAAAGATATAGGATGTACTCTTAGCCAAAACAAGGAAATGTTTATGGGGTTATTTTTTGCACCAGATGTTGTTGCAAATGCAAATAAAACAGCTACATTTGCAATGGAACTTCTTACAGGATTAGGTTTTGAATGCTTTCCAAAAAGAAATGAAAAGAGGGGGGATATAATTACCGCTGTAAGGCTTGGCAATGGGGATTTAATTACAGCATTTTGTCAAGGGATACAAAAGGGGGCTCCAGTAGATTCATATATTGCCCCAGAGGCTTGGGAAATGCCAGGATATGAAAGCAAGGTAATTATGGCTGCTGGTGCCTTTAATATGGGAGCTTCAATAGAATTATCAGCTGATGCACCAATCAGGGAACCATTTGCAGTTTGGCTACAAGGTGGAATTACATATACAAGCGGTAAAATAGGAGTTATGTTAGCTGTACAAGAAATGATAAGCAGAGGTTTAATAAGTTTATAAAGGAGTGAATAAAATGGGAAGAAAGGCTAGGGATGAAAAGGTAAAGGGAAGTAAGTCTATATTCAGACTGTTTAAAAAAGCTGAATTACCTGATGAAGATATAAAAGAGGAATGTGCCGAAGCAACTAAAAAAGGGTTTAAAGTCATAATAGCTATAGCCTTAGTAATACTTATAATAATAGTAGCGTTAATAATTTTCATAATGATTAATAAAAATGATGGTGAAAGGATAGCGATAAGCTTATCCGAGAAGCTTGGCTCAACTGCTGAAAAGGCAGCTGNAAATGCTAATGTTAAATTGAAAAAAACTTCAAATTATAATTTTATTAATGATATGGGGGGGTTTAGTGATATCTATGAGAGTAAATCCACCATTAAAATTAATGGCATAAATGTACCAGAGTGGGTAATACTTTGTTACTCAGATAAAAACGGAAAGCTTGAGGAGGTATCATATTTTAATTATAAAATATTAAAAAATAATATTAATGGCATGAAATCTAATGGGAGGATTGATATAGACAAAATTGAGGATGGTTTTACAATTGAGGAGACAGAGAAAATTCTAAATTTAGAGCCAATACAAGTTATGAGAAATAATGATGATAAAAAGATATATAAGTATAAATATTTTTATGAAGATAGCAAAACAAAGAATGAAAAATCATATTATATAACAATTATGTTAAATTTTGATGATAAAGTAATGGCAGTACAGGAAACTGAAGATAATTACATCACAAAGATTCTTTCCTTAGAGTAATTTAGCAAACTTATGGAATAATATTTGAGATTATTATTAAGGAGAATTTTATTACAGGTTACACGAATAAAACAAAAAAGCTATTTATNATCAAATTATTATTTAAAAACGTTAAAAAGTATTACAATATTAATACAATTTTTTGAGTTAAGGCTTGTTGTGTGGTTAAAAGGTTGACAAGTTTGATTAATACTGATAAAATAGTTTGAGTCATGGAGGACTTGAATAAAATGTATAATATAAATCAACAGATAGGAGGGTTTTGAATGGGAGAAAATAAGCTATGCTTAGGCTGTATGGATAGAAAAGGAGCAGCTTCAATTTGCCCTCATTGTGGTTATGAAGAGGGTTCTTCCTATTTACCGTCTTATATAGAACCAGGAACGACACTTAATAATAGATATATGGTAGGTAAATTATTAAGTAGCAATGGTGAGGGTGCCACTTATATTGGTTATGACACTGTTATTACTTGTAAGGTGGTTATAAGAGAATATATGCCTGAAAACCTTTGTTCAAGGGTAAAAGGAAAACCTATAATAAGCGTTAACTATAATCATTTAGCACAATATAAGGCTTTAATGGCTGAATTTACGGAGCTAAATAAATCGCTTGCAAAAATGAGAACACTAAGTCATATTGTACCGGCTTTAGATCTTTTTTCAGAAAACAATACAACTTATGCAATATATGAATTTGTAGAATCTATAAGTTTAATTGATTATTTAAAGGAGAATGCTGGGGAATTAAGCTGGGAACAAGTATCAAAGTTATTCCCACCGTTATTTACCACATTAGGTATTATTCATAATACAGGAATAATACACAGGGGAATTAGCCCTAATACAATTTACTATACGCCTAAGGGTGAATTAAAGCTTATGGAATTCTGTGTTTCAGGGGTTAGGACTGCTAATACAGAGTTGGTTTCGGAAATATTCCAAGGATATGCTGCTCCTGAACAATATTCCTTGAGTAGCAGGCAGGGCACATGGACTGATGTGTATGGAATTTGTGCAGTTTTATATAGGATTTTAACTGGCTGTATGCCTACGGATGCCCTTAGTAGAATGGATAACGATAATCTGTGCCCACCACATGAGATAAATACGAATGTGCCAAAAAATATATCGATGGTAATAATGGATGGGCTAAAACTTATTGGTAGGGAAAGAGTGCAGACTATAACTGAATTAGTAACAAGATTATTTGAGCAGGTTGATAGCCATGCTAAAGGTTATACTGCAACTATAATAATACCTAAGAGTAAGCTTGATGCTGTAATGAAGGAAGAAAAGCGAAATAAAAATGCTTATATGGCCCCAACAGTAGATTATGATGACGTATATGAGGATGAGATAGATGGTACCGAGGTTACACAGCAGAGCTCGCTAGAGAGAATCAAAGCTGCTGTTATTATTGGTGTTTTGCTTTTGGCAATATTAATGGTTATCGCAACNATATTATTAAATGTATTCAATGGTGAAGGTACAGAAAAGATTAAATCAGNTGTTGATAGTTTTTCTTCACTTGATAATGTTGTAACAGTAACAANTGCTACTGAAGATATTACCACTGAAGAAACGGAAATCACGACCACAATTAAAACAGATAGTTTAATGCCTAATTTAATTGGGAAATCGTTTGAAATTCAGAAATCTGCTCATGCTGGTTGGATAACGCTAGATCCTATTTATGAGTATAATAATGATTATGAAAGCGGCTTGATTTATGACCAAGAAATTAAGGAAGGCGAAAACTTTGCTAGCGGTAGCACAGTAAAGGTATGGGTAAGTAAGGGGTCTGAGAATGTTTCAATACCTAGTTTTTCTAATTTAAAAATTGATGATTACCTACAAAAGCTTGCTGCTCTAGGTATTAGATATGAGCAAAAGCCAGAAGAAAACTACAATTATCAAAATGGGTATGTAACAAGAACAAGCAAAGAACCAGGTAGCACAATTAATGTGAAAAACGGTGATATATTAGTTGTTTACTATGCAGAAAATCCTGAGATAACCACTGTTATAACGAATGANTCTGCTAAAAACACAGAGTCGGACGGACAGGGGGACTCGGTTATTGTTGTTGATTAATAGCATTAACTTTCTTACACTGCAATAGAAACTTATATTTTAATAGACAAAAGCAGATTGCTAATTGAATGCCCTTATTTTTGCAAAAATTTAAAAGCTCAAATAAAAAATAATGGAAAAGATCTGTATTATGAATTTGATCTTTTCCATTTTAAGTTTTATGGAGTTATTTGTTTATTTAGAAAGCAGAAGTTTTTTATCTTTAACTACAGATTGATTTTGTTTGATGGAGGCTATAACCTTATTTATAAATATATAAATAATTCCTGTAACTATTGAGTATATAGCTATTTCAATTATTGTAGGTAGAATGCTTATAGGTATAATCTTTTTGAAAATAGCACCTAATTGCCATGTTATAATAGCAGAAAAAGCAGGAACTAGAACAAGATCAACAGAATCAAAAATATAATTAGTGGTTTTTGTAATTATAACAATACGACTAATATTACATATGATATTGCTTGCAAAATATGAAATAATTATACCATAAAATCCAATTAAGGGAACACAAATCAAAAGCACGGATATACGTATTATATACTCAACAAGATAATTAAGCGTTGAAAAACTATGTTTACCGAGCCCCCTTAAAATCCCTTCTAAAATTATTTCAAGGTATATAAAAGGGATTACTGGTGCAAGTACAACGATTGCATTTCCACTAAAGGCATCACCACTGAGCATAATTCCTATATCTTTTCCGTATGTGAACATAATTATTACTATAAAAATTGAGAAAATAAAGGTTTGTTTAAGGGTTTTTTCTATTAGGGAGGATACTTTTAGGTGATTATTAGCTACTCTTTCCCTAGAAATCTCTGGCACTAGTATACACGATAAACAGCATAAAACCACTGATGGAAAGAAGATTGTGGGCAGTATTATTGCCTCAAAGATTCCGTATTGACTTAATGCAAGATTAGTTGAATTCCCAAACTGTTTTAATGTAAGTGGAAGTAACGCTTCATTTGTACTACTTAAAATCGATATTATATAGCTGTTAAGAATTATTGGTATTGTAAGCCTGATAAACCTTAGGAAACTTATGCTTGCTTTGTTTGATGTATTTTCATTTACTTTTGATTTTAAAAATGAGATTATTAAAAATAGACAACCAAGAATTTCTGAGATTAAAATACTGATAGCGATAGCAGAGAATATTGACATTTTATCTGATTTAACCATAAATACAGCTAGAAAAGATATAATTCCTGAGCGAATGAAAAACTCAAGGGCCTCAGATGCAGATGGGATAAGAATTTTCCTATAGGCATGGAAGTATCCCTTTATACATGAAGAAAGTGCTGATAAGGGGAGACAAAAAGAGATTATTTTTATAGCATATATAGTATTAGGATTTTTCAAAACCTGTGAACCTAGAAAGTTTGAAAATATAAAAATAATAGAGCTAACGGAAATGCTAAGCGAAATACAGAAAAAGATTGCATATAAAAATATTTTTTGGGGGTTACCAGTTTCTCTGCTAATCTCTTCAGATACAAAACGGCTTGTGGAGATAAAGATATTTCCGGTAGAAATTACGGCTGCAAANCCATAGAAAGTATATATAAGTGATGCTATTCCAACTGTAGATGNGCCAAGGTTACGAGTTATAAAAATATTAAGTAGTAATGATAAGGTTTGTAAGAATATTTGGATAGCAGTTAAAATAATAGTATCTTTCGCAATGCTATTTTTTCNCATTTTATTCCTCCATATTATTTAGTGTATGATTTTTGCTATCATTATATATACTATTAGAACTTATTTAAAATAATACATTGAAAAAAACAAAGAGAATAATGAATTAAAGCCAAAAAACGCAATATTATCAAGGTTTTTTTACATTTGTATTGACGATTATCTATAAATATTATATAATTATTGTATAATTATGTTTTAGATTATATTAACTTAGGAGGAAAGATTATTGAGAAATAAAGTGTCAGTATCAATTTTAAGTGCAGATATGACAAGACTTGCAGAGGTTATTAGGGGACTTGAAAATGCAGGGGCTGATATGTTACATTTTGATGTAATGGATGGCGTTTTTGTTGATAATATATCTTTTGGAGCACCACTTTTGGATGCCGCAAACAAATGCACTGATATGATTATGGATGTACATTTAATGATAGTCAATCCTTATAAATATATAGAGCAATTTGTTAATGCTGGTGCAGATATTATAACTTTTCATATTGAGAGTGAATCTAGCACTAGGGAAACAATTGATAAAATTCATAGCATGGGAATAAAGGCGGGGCTTTCTATCAGACCTAACACCCCCATAGATATGCTAGTTCCATATTTAGATACCCTAGATATGGTGCTTATTATGTCCGTTGAACCTGGATTCGGAGGGCAGGAATTCATTGAGGATAGCTTGCAAAAGGTGAGGGAATTAAAACAGATAATTAAAAATAGCGGTAGGCAAATTGATATACAGATTGATGGCGGGATTAATGCCTCTACTGCAAAGCTTGCAGTAGAGGCAGGAGTAAATGTGCTTGTTTCAGGGAGTTATCTTTTTAATAGTGATAATATGTGGAATGCAATTACAGAACTTAAAAATATTAAATAATATTTAGGACAGCAAGTTTTTCGATTGCCTCATCTTTTTCTACGNGTTGGTAATATTCCTTTGTTATGGAATATGGATAATCACCTGTGCCAATAATTTCACCGTATTCTAAAAGAAAATTATAAATCTTCTTTTCAAACTTTATATCTGCTTTAATTATTAAGCGAAAAATATCATCCCTGAAATAGAGTTGACTACGGAATATCCCAATTTCATTATTGAGTAATTGGCGGCATAGGAAAATCATTGTATTAAAGTTATCGAATTCCGTAGTAATTGTAATAAAATCTGATTTACCTGTCTTACGACATTCATTATCTTCAATTACAGAAATATACATGAGGCAACCTCCATNATTTGCTGAGAATGCCTCGATAAATAAATTATCAGAACTAAAATCAATATCAACTTTTTGCTGGANTTTTGTTAGCAGCGAAACAATCATATTTCTAGTTTCAAAGCTATTACTTTCAAGTCTATTAAAATCCATTTGATAATCGCACATATCATTGCATGATAATATTACTTTTACAGTTGATTTGCTGATTTGTTCAATAATCATTACTTCACCTCGATTAATATAAAGTAAGTAAAATGAATTACCTATATATATTTTAGAAAAATTATTTTAAAAATGGAGGAACAATTTTGGATACTAAAATGAAAGCTGAAAAATCTATATATTTTGATTTAATGTTAACTTTAGTACCAATTGCTTTTATGTCGTATTCATATTATGGGACGAGAACTCTTATATTGTGCATTATTGCAATGCTTACTTGTCTTATTACAGATTACATATGCATATTATTAAGAGGCAAAAGGTTTTCACCAGAGGATATGGGTTCAATAGTTACGGGAATGATAGTCGCATTAATGATGCCTGCATCAATTCCATATAATATACTTATATTAACCTGCTTTGTATCAATTATTATTGGAAAACAGGTTTTCGGAGGGAGGAGGAATTTGGTTTTTCCTCCTGCTGCAGTAGGATTTGTGTTTTCAACTATTTCATGGGGAAAATATACAATGTTATATCCTAAACCATATGCAGAATTAGATACTACTTTTTCCGTATCAAATACATTGCTCCCATCACTGTCAAGTATAATTAATTCAACGGAAACTGTAAATGTATTAGATACAGATTTGATGTTAGGGAATTTTACAGGACCAATGGGTGCTACTAGTATTATAGTGTTAGCTGTTTGTGCACTTGTACTTATGTTTAGGAGAAGCATAGCAATAATGACTACCTTGGGTGTAATTGGAACAATTGTAACTTATTCGTTTTTATTTCCATTAGGTAATACTCCATTTAAATATACGATATATCAACTTGTAGGGAATATGGTTATCTTTGGTTCAATTTATATAGCATCAGATTTAAGGATAACGCCCAGTTCAAAAATACCAAGATTTATTTATGGAATAATTATAGGTCTATTTACTTGTTACTTAACAAGGGAGTTAAAAGTAGAAAATGCAATAATATATGCTACAATAATAGCTTGCCCTTTAGCTATTGCAATGGATGATTATACCATAAGGGTTAAGGCTAAAATAACTGCAATTTATGTTGATAAAATTCAACCAAATATGAAAAAAATAATTACAAAAGTTCGGGCGTTTCTAAGCAATAGAGGTGAAAATGATGAAATTAATGGATAGTAGCGTTTTAAAGGCTTTATATGAAAAAAATATAGTTTTAGTTAGTGGAATGATTGTTACAACAGTTATTGTATGTGCAACTACTATTAAGTCAGCTCTTTTTTTGATTTATGCTTTTTCAACAATAACATTCTTATCAATAATGATTGCATCATTTTTACCACGCAAAATCGTGTTTACTTTGCGTATTATATTATATACTTTAATTGCATCCTTAGTGTATGTACCAGTTGCAATGCTTGCACAACATATTTTTAACACTGAAGTTGTACAATTTGGAATGTATTTTCCATTATTAATTGTTAATGCAATGTTGGTTTCACAGACAGAAGTAGATTATTTTAGAATATCAAAACCGAAGATGTTATGTTCCGTTATATTTTACATACTTGGCTTTGATATTGTAGTGATGATTTTTTCATTTATTAGGGAGATGATTTCATTCGGGACGGTTAATGGAAATATTGTGGGGATATCACTATCAACAGAAAGTTTATCTAAACCATTTGGTGGCTTTATACTTTTTGGATTATTTATGGCTATGTTTAGATTCATTATGAATATAATTAAAAGTTGGAAAGCAAAAAGCGAATAATAAAGGATGGATTGAAATGGTTATAATAAAAGTACTGTTTGCATCAATGCTATCGAATATAATTTTTTCAAAAGCATTAGGAATTAGCACGATATTAATTGCATCTAAAAATAAAACTAATTTAATAAGATTAAGTTTTGTTATAACTTTTTTTACTACAGTTGGTTCAATGCTAACCTATTCTGCAGATAAAGCCATTTTGAATAATAAATTCAATCCGTTATTTTGGCCAATGATTTACATCATTATTATATCAATAATTTATATTTCAAGCCTTATACTATTAAGAGTAGTAAGTGAAGTTTTTTTTAATAAGCTAAAAAAGTATATCCATATTTCAGCATTTAATTGCATTGTATTAGGTGCATTAATGATAACTTCAGAATTAAACCAAGTTAATTCAAGCACTGAAATATTATTTTCAGATTATTTTATGATGGGTTTAAATTCTGGGTTAGGATTTTTAGTTGCCGCATATATCTTTAAAATAGCTCATGTAAAACTCGATTCAGAAGATGTACCAAAAAGCTTCAAGGGCTATCCAATATTGTTGATTTATATCGGGATAATTTCAATGGCGTTATATGGCATCAGTTCGATATAAAATAGAAATAACAATGAAGATATATTTTAGAAGAAAGATTATGTGCATAAGGGAGCAATAGATAATGAGAAGAAAAAAAGGAATAAAGATATATAAATCAAAATCAAAAAGAAGAGGAAGGCATCCTAGCAAATTTAAAAGGATTATGTCTATTGTGCTTATGGGCGGAGTAGTTTTGGGTTTAGGTTTTTTGGGATATAGTGTTGGGGCACCAATACTTGATTATCTTCAAAATAAGGACAATTATTCATCGGGCACAAGTGAGTTTATTCCCTCTAACATTGAAACCTCTGGAGTAAGTAATATTGATGATTCAAGCGTAATTGATGATTCTTCAGCAAGCGATGACAATCCTATAATTAATGGCAAAGGCAATATTCTTGCGTATACACTCAATGTAGATGACTTAAGCAGTAAATCTAAGCTTAGCAGTGCTATATCAAATATTAAGACTAACACTAACGCTACATCAGTGATTGTTCCGCTTAAATCCAAGGGCGGATATCTAAATTATTCTACAGGGATTGAAGATGCTGTGACGGCAGGAGTAGTAAATTCAACTCTATCACTTAACGAAATTATTACAGAAATAAACACATATGGTTTAAAACCCATCGCAGAAATAAGCGTATTAGCAGACAATATTTATCCAAGAATGTATGGTGATACGGCATATAGATTTGAAAACCAGGAGACATTATGGTTAGATAATAGTCCAAGCAATGGTGGCAAGCCATGGATGTCCGCATTTAGTGCAGGAACAAGATCATATTTATCAAGAATTACGAATGAAATTTCTGAAGCAGGATTTAAAGAGATTATATGCACAGATATATCTTTTCCTTTATTTAGAACCTCTGATTTAGGCTATGTAGGAAGTAAGGTAAAAAGTGAAACGAGATACCTTGCGTTAGTGGATGTAGCAAACCAGATTATTAGCACTGCACAGCAAAATAACTCAAATATTATGATTGAAGAATCAGCAGTTAAAATTATTAGTGGAACTAGTGAGATATATAAACCAGATGAAATAGAAAACTCTATATTTATAGCAAAAATTAACCTTGGTGAAGCGGGCAATATAATCACGAAAACAAGTGGTGATATTTCGTTAGCAGATGGTGACAGTATAGAAAAAGTTAAAATGATTATGGATGAATTAGATAAGGTTTTTAATAATAATAAAGTAATACCATCAATAATAGCAGATGAGTTTACAGATGAAGAATTGATTCAATTATTATCAGAACTACCCGATTGGGGNTATAATTCATATATTATAAAATAACAGAAGGGAATGCATTTGCATTCCCCTTATTATAAATAAAAGTGCTCTGTATTATTACAGAACACTTTACATTATTTGTAGAATGTATAAAACTAGGCTCCGAATTTTGCAGTTGAAACTGGAACACCAACGCCCATTGTTGATGTAACAACGCATGATCTAATATAAGTTCCCTTAGCAGCTGAAGGCTTAGCCTTCACAATTGCTTCTAAAAGCGTTGAAAAGTTTTCATCAAGCTTTTCTGAACCAAAAGAAGCCTTACCGATAGGGCAGTGAATGATATTAGTTTTATCAAGGCGATACTCAATCTTACCAGCCTTAGCTTCAGTAACAGCTTTAGCTACGTCAGGAGAAACAGTACCAGCCTTTGGGTTAGGCATTAAACCACGAGGCCCTAAAAGTTTACCAAGACGCCCAACAAGCCCCATCATATCAGGAGAAGCAATAACAAGATCAAAATCCATCCAATTTTCCTTCATGATTTTGTCTACTAAATCTTGTCCACCCACATATTCGGCACCAGCAGCCTTAGCTTCCTCATATTTGTCTTCCTTACAAAAAACACAAACCCTTACATTTTTACCAGTACCATTTGGTAATACAACAGCACCACGAACTTGTTGATCAGCATGTCTTGAGTCAACACCCAAACGAACATGAACCTCAACAGTTTCGTCAAATTTAGCTTTAGCATTATTACATACTAAATCAAGTGCCTCAGCTGAATCATATTGTTTTAAACGGTCAACAGTTTTAAGACTGTCAACATATTTTTTGCCATGTTTCATTAATTATCCTCCTCTTAAGTGGTAATACTGAAATGCTAAATTAAATAAACGCATAACAGCTAACGGAAACATCCTCCCACCATTTAGACAATGCATAACCATCAGTATACAATCATGTAACTATAGGTTAGCAAAGCAAATAAATAGGCATTATATTTTAATTTATTTTAGTCAACGACTACGATACCCATAGAACGAGCTGAACCTTCAATCATACTCATAGCAGATTCAATGCTGCTAGCATTAAGGTCTTGCATTTTAGTTTCTGCAATTTTTCTAACTTGTTCTTTGGTGATATTTGCAACTTTAGTATTATTAGGAACTCCTGAGCCCTTTTCAACACCACAAGCTTTTTTTATAAGAACTGAAGCTGGTGGAGTTTTAGTAATAAACGTGAATGAACGGTCTGCAAATACAGTTATAACAACTGGGATAACCAAGCCAATATCATTCTTTGTTCGTTCATTGAACTCCTTAGTAAAAGCCATAATATTAACACCATGCTGACCTAATGCAGGACCAACTGGTGGAGCAGGTGTTGCCTTACCCGCAGGTATTTGTAGTTTAATAAAACCTACTACTTTTTGTGCCATGATTTGCACCTCCATAAAAAATGTGGTAAATGGCGAGATAATATAAATATCTCTCCCACCGCAAGCAAATTATTTGCAAGCATTTGAATTTAATTATTTTTCTCTTTTATAACTTGATTAAGAGCAAGTGTAGCCGGCGTATCGCGACCAAACATAGAAATAAGCACATCAACAGTACCATCATCTACATTAATCTTCTGAACGATGCCTTCTAGCCCATCCATAGCAGTGCCAGAAACTTTTATACGATCACCAACAGCGAAATTTACTTCAACTCTTGATAGATCGACTCCAAGAGCTTCTACCTCCTTCTCCGTTAAAGGAGTAGGTTCAGAGGCAGGGCCCACAAAACCAGTAACACCCCTAGTATTTCTGACAATATACCAAGAGTCGTCGGTATAAACCATTTTAATGAGGACGTAACTAGGAAAGATTTTCCTTTCCACTTCTTTTACTTTATTGTCAGTAATTTCAGTTACCGTTTCAGTAGGAACACGAACTTCCTGGATTAAATCCTGTAATTTTCTGTTTTCGACTACCTTTTCGATATTTTGGGCTACCTTATTTTCGTAGCCAGAATATGTGTGGATAACATACCATTTTGCTGCATCTGACATCCATCTTCCTCCTTATAATAATTAAGACTTTGCTTTATTTTAGTATTAATTTAAGGAGTGCTGAAAGACCGGTATCTAAGCCAAAAATAAACAACATTATAACCCCAGTAAAGGACAAAACTATTAATGTATTGTTGAACACTTGTTTTTTTGATGGCCAAACAACCTTTTTGAATTCGCTTTTGAGATCTCTAAAGTATTTAATAAACTTTTTACCAAACGAATTCTTTTTGTTTTTTGAAGATTTAGCAGAGGCTTTTTTGTTATTAGTTTTTTCACTTACATTTTCTTTAGACATAAGTTACCTCCACCTATTTTGTTTCCCTGTGTAGCGTATGCTTTTTACAGAATCTACAGTGCTTTTGCATTTCAAGTCTGTCAGGGTTGTTTTTCTTATTCTTCTTTGTGTTGTAATTGCGTTGCTTGCACTCTGTACAAGCGATAGTGATTTTTACTCTCATATCGGCACCTCCTGATGAAAAATTCTTTCGGTTAATCCGAAAGCTAGAGCTGTTTGCCTCCCTCAAAATAAGTTAAGAGGTCATGCAGTTCATAGTAGAAAAATATAAGTTATCTTTTACTAAAAACAAGCATAAAAATAGACCTCCAAAAGAGGTAATTCAAGTATATCACACTTTATTCTTAATTGTCAAGCATTTTTAAACATTTTTATTAAAAATAATTACAATACATAGCAATTGAATATAACTATAATTTATTTAATTCAATCATTTACTAAGCGTTAATATCATATAGTTATTAAGGATGGGAATAGTTAAAAAATAATATACATTATATATACTAAACATACTAAGGAAACATTATAGTTTTATAACTTATTCAAATTATTTAGAATATATCACATATATTTATTTAATTTTTAGATAAAATTAATAAATAATGCTTGCAGAATTTTATGGAACATGTTATAATNTATTGATTAGTTATGGTATATTATTAATTTATAGTTTTAAAGGAGCTTTTTTTCTATGTCTAAAATTAAAGTTGCAGTAATTTTCGGTGGAGTTTCGAATGAACATGATGTATCACTTATATCAGCAACAAATGTCATTGAAAATATACCTAAAGATAAGTATGAAATTATGTGTATTGGCATTACAAAAAAAGGCAGGTGGCTTTATTATCCTGGCGCAGTTTCAAGCATAGCATCTGGGGAATGGGAGAGAAATCCTGATTGTGCGATGGCAGTTTTATCTCCTGATACACTTCATAAAGGGATTATTACCATTGAAAATGGGGAGGCAACTATTAGGAAAATAGATGTTGTTTTTCCTGTTTTACATGGAAAAAATGGTGAGGATGGCACAATACAAGGCATATTGGACATGGCTAGAATCCCATATGTAGGTTGTGGGCTCTTAGCATCGGCTTCCTGTATGGATAAGGCACATACTCATACCTTGCTTGATTATAACGGCATAAGGACTGCTAAATGGAGGATGATTCCTTTAAGGGAAATTAGCAATCTTGATTTTATATGTGCGAAAATAGGCGATGAATTGGGATTTCCGCTATTTGTAAAGCCAGCAAATTGTGGTTCTTCAATTGGAATAAATAAAGCTACAAATATTGAAACACTCAAAGAAGCAATTAAGCTTGCATTTGCACATGATAATAAGGTCATTGTAGAGGAGTTTATAAAGGGTAAGGAACTAGAAGTAGCTGTATTTGGCTATGATAGCCCTTTTGCTTCATTTGTAGGTGAGATTGAGTCATGTAATGATTTTTATGACTATGATGCTAAATATATCGCTAACTCATCAAAACTGCACATCCCCGCAAGGATTGATGATGATAAAGCTAAAAAAATCAGAGAAATTGCTGTTGATGCATTTAAAATAATGGGGTGTAAGGGTCTTTCAAGGATTGATTTTTTTCTCAGTGATAATGGTGAAATAATTTTAAATGAGATAAATACAATGCCGGGCTTTACACCTATAAGTATGTATCCAAAGCTTATGAATGATATTGGGATGTCATATTCCTATCTCCTTGATAAGCTAATCGAACAGGCGATTGATAATCAATATAGATATTAAGTTGATAAAATCAAATACAAATTCATAAAAAAGGAGTTTGTGAATGTGGTGGACAATATGAGTGACTTAGCTATTGGGGTTTTTGATTCAGGGGTTGGTGGATTAACTGCTGTTAAAGAGCTTAACAATATACTTCCAAATGAAAATATAATTTATTTTGGAGATACAGCAAGACTTCCATATGGAAGTAGGAGCAAGGATACAATATTAAGGTNCGCCAAGGAAGATATAGATTTTCTGAGGCAACATGGAATTAAAATGATTATTGCAGCTTGTGGTACTGTAAGTTCTATTATAAATACAATGACGCTTATAGAGGATATTCCGTTTACAGGTGTGCTTTTGCCAGCGGTTCAAGCAGCTTGCAGTTCTACGTTAAATGGTAAAATTGGTGTAATTGGTACACAGGCAACAATTAAAAGTGGTAGTTATGGCAGGGCGATTAAAACCATAAGACCAAATTCCTTTGTTCTAGGAAAAGCATGCCCATTATTTGTACCACTTGTGGAAAATGGATATACGGATAGAGAAAATAAGATTGCTAAAATGGTAGCTGAAGAATACCTTGAGCCTTTAAAAAAGGAAGACATAGATACGCTTATTTTAGGATGTACTCATTATCCATTATTGAAGGATATAATTTCCGACATTATGGGCGATGATGTTACGCTTATTTCTTCGGGTGAGGAAGCGGCAAAATTCACTCAACTTAGCCTTTTAGAACAAAATCTTTTAAATACTAGCGATAAATTAGGCGAGAATATATTTTACGTGAGCGATAGCGTTGAAATGTTTGAGGAGAATGCAAGAAAGTTCTTGAATGATGATGTTAAAGGTAATGTTTTTAAGGTGGATATTAATTGTTAAAGAGAAGGAATATACAGATGCATACAACTATGATATGCACTTCTGTAAAAGGTGATTTGATTTGAAAAAAGTTTTAATAGAAATGAAGAGTATACAGATTGCATCGGATGATGAGAAATCTGAAATGGAGCTTACAACAACAGGGACTTTAGATGAGAAAAACGGATCGTTTATAATTTCGTATGAAGATTCAGAGGCAACAGGCTTTGAAGGCTCAGTTACTGATATAACTGTTAAGGAAAATGAAATAGCATCGATTATTAGGAGTGGTTCATCTAATTCAAACCTAATAATTGAACATGGTAAAAAGCATTTTTGCCACTATGCAACGCCATTCGGTGTGTTCATTGTAGGGATTAATGCAAAGAAGATTGAAAACAATCTTAATAGTAATGGTGGTAATCTTTATATGAAATATACGATTGATTTGAATTCAAGCTATATGTCGGATAATGAGATTATATTTAATATAAGAAATTTAAATTGAATTTAATAGGAATAAATATTATTCTACTTTAAAAGGGGAAATAAAAAATGTCAAATTTGATTAAGCTCGCATCAAATGAGCTAAATGAATTAATTTTAAATGCTTTGGGTAGGTTGGTATCAAATGGGAGTGTACCATCTGAGCCGTTGCCACCTTTCAATATAGAAATACCAGCTGATACATCACATGGTGATTTTGCTACAAATATTGCAATGGTATGTGCTAAACCATTTAAAATGCCTCCAAGAAAGATAGCGGAACTAATCTCCGAACAGCTTGTTTTAGATGGCACGATGTTTGAGCGTATAGAAATTGCTGGCCCTGGTTTTATCAACTTCTTCCTATCTAGACGTTGGTTTTCATTAGTGGTACAAGCTATTTTAGATAAAAAAAATGATTACGGAAAAACAGATACTGGAAAAGGCAAAAGAATTTTGCTTGAATTTGTATCAGCTAATCCAACAGGCCCGATGCATATAGGAAATGCACGTGGTGGTGCTATTGGCGATTGCCTTGCGAGTATTATGCAGTACGCAGGTTATTATGTAGAGAGAGAATTTTATATCAACGATGCTGGCAACCAAATTGAAAAGTTTGCCACATCGCTTGAAGTAAGATATTTGCAGATTTATAAAGATGGGATTGAAATGNCAGAGGATGCATATCAAGGTGAGGATATCATCATGCATGCTGAAGAATTTGCAAAGGCTTTCGGTGATAAGTATGTTGGGTTATCCTCAGAAGAACGTAGGAATGCACTTGTTGATTTTGCATTACCAAAGAATATTAAGGGTCTTGAGGATGATTTAAGGAAATATAGAATTGAATATGATAATTGGTTTAGGGAAAGTATCCTACATGAAAATGGTGATGTAGATAAGATTGTTAGGATTCTGAAAGAAAAGGATTGCACCTATGAATTAGAGGGGGCAACATGGTTTAAAGCAACGGATTTTGGTGCGGATAAGGATTTTGTATTGGTTCGTTCAAATGGGATTCCAACATATGTTGTCCCTGATATAGCATANCATTATAATAAACTTGTTACAAGAAACTTTGATAAGGCTATTGATNTTTTAGGTGCTGACCATCATGGTTATGTTCCACGATTAAAATCAGCACTTACAGCACTTGGTGTTGATGCAAATAAGCTTGATGTTGTTATTATGCAGATGGTTNGGTTAATGCGGAATGGAGAGGTTGCAAAGCTTTCGAAGCGTTCGGGAAAGGCTATTACTCTTGTAACATTGTTAGATGAGATTTCAATAGATGCAGCCAGATTTTATTTTAATTTGAGGGAATCAAATTCACATTTTGAATTTGATTTAGATTTAGCAGTTGAGAAATCAGCACAGAATCCAGTTTACTATGTTCAATATGCACATGCACGAATTTGTAGTTTAATTGATAATTTATCCGCTAGTGGTGTTAACATTATCGATTATGATTTGAAGCAATTTGATATATTGGACAAGCAACAAGAAATTGAACTTATACGTCATATGGCAACCCTGCCGTGTGAAGTGGATTCAGCAGCAAAAACATATGACCCAGCAAAAATCACAAAGTATTCTGTAGAATTAGCAACACTTTTCCATAAGTTTTACGATGCNTGTAGTGTTAAAAATGCGGAAACAGAACAGTTAAAGCAATCAAGGCTAGCTTTATGTAAAGCGGTTAAACAGGTGCTTAGCAATTCGCTTACTATGTTGAAAATTGAATGCCCTAGAAAAATGTAGAAGTAAAAACAAAAAACTTGGTAATTACAAAANAGTTACAGGCTACAGAGAATCTTGTACATTTTAAACAACTAAATAAAGTAAAACATATATTTTTTCTAATCTATCACGTATATTTAACAATTTGTTAACAAATTAAACGAAAAAGCGTGTTACAATTTGTAATATATAAAGCGATGTGTTTTGCATGGTTTTTGATAAATGACTAGCATACTTAAAATGAACGGTATGTCATTGATTATAATTAAATAATTAATATTATATAAATCTTAATTCTCTTTCCGTCGAAGAAGATTAAGATTGGGCTTATATGGATGACTCGACGGAGAAATGGAGTTTTATATGTCTAATAGACTATTTCAAGGGTTTATTCAACAAATGAAGGATACAATTGAAACAACAATAGGTGTTGTTGATGAAACAGCTAATGTTATTGCTTGTAGTGATTCATCTAAAATAGGCACTACAAATGAATTTGTATCAATGGATTTAAGTGATTCGCACGATATTTTTATCAGGGATGGTCATACATACAAACCGTTTGGTTCTCGACCTAAGCCTGAATATGCTGTTTTTATTGAGGGTGTTGATGAAACATCAGCAAAATATGCTAGTATTATGTCAATAACATTGGCAAATTTGAAACAGTATTATGATGAGAAATATGATAGAAATAATTTTATTAAAAATGTTGTTCTTGATAATATATTACCAGGCGATATAGTAATTAAAGCAAGGGAACTTCAGTTTAGTGCGGAAATCAGCAGGGTTGTCCTATTAATACGTATAGTTTCAGCAAATGATATATCCGCATTCGATGTAATACAAAACCTTTTCCCTGATAAAAACAAGGATTTCGTGTTCAATATAACAGAATCAGATATTGTTTTGGTTAAGGAAATTAAAAGTGATGTCGCATCGAAGGATTTAGAGAAATTAGCACGTTCAATTTCAGATACACTCAGTAGTGAATTCTACACTAGGGTTAATGTTGGGATAGGCACAGTAGTTGTCGGTGTCAAAGATTTAGCAAGATCATTTAAAGAGGCACAGGTAGCACTTGAGGTGGGTAAGGTTTTTGATACTGATAAGGTAATTATTAGTTATGATAACCTTGGTATTGCAAGATTAATCTATCATTTGCCAACAACTCTATGTGAAACATTCCTTCAAGAAGTGTTCAAGAGAGGGAGCATCGATTCGCTTGACCATGAAACATTGTTCACTATACAGAAATTCTTTGAAAACAATTTAAATGTATCTGAAACTTCAAGGAAATTATTCGTACATAGAAATACATTAGTATATAGGCTTGAGAAAATTAAAAANTTGACAGGACTTGATTTAAGAGAATTTGATCATGCAATAATTTTTAAAATTGCACTTATGGTTAAAAGGTATTTATCATCTAATCCTGTTAAATTCTAAGATTCTGGATGTTTTTTAAAAAAGGACGTTTGTACAGCAAATGCCCAAAATAATTGCCTGATACTCTACAGTGTTAGGCAAAACTTATTCAATTCGTGACCGCATAATTTGACATTAATTTAAAGAATAATACTATAATTTATGTTTAATTGCGAACTCACTGAAAGGATGTGCTTATNCTTTGGTTGAGCTGAAAAATGTTTCAGTAAAATATCCGAGTGGTGTCGAGGCATTAAAAAATATTAACCTAACGATTAATGATGGGGATTTTGCATTTGTTGTAGGTTCTTCAGGTGCAGGAAAAAGTACAATTATAAAACTTATATTAAGGGAAATAGAGGCGACTAAGGGAATAGTAAAGGTTAATGGNTTTAATTTGAACCGACTTAGGAGAGATAAGATACCTAACCTAAGAAGGACGATTGGGGTTGTGTTTCAGGATTTTAGATTAATTCCTAATATGACTGTATATGAGAATATTGCTTTTGTGCTAAGGGTTATAGATGCACCACTTAGGTACATAAGAAAGCGTGTTCCNTATGTAATAAGTCTTGTTGGTTTACAACATAGGGTGAATTCATATCCAGGCGAATTATCAGGTGGCGAGCAACAGAGAGTTGCGTTAGCTAGGGCATTAGTAAATGATCCACANCTAATTATTGCCGACGAGCCGACGGGAAATATTGATCCAGAATTATCATATGAAATTGTCGAACTGTTGAAGGGGATTAATAATTGTGGAACAACCATCTTAATGGTTACACATGAGCATGATTTGGTAAGACATTTTGGAGGAAGGATAATAAGTATTAATTCTGGTTCAGTTGTCTTTGATGAGATTGTAGGAGGCAACGATGAGAATAAATAGTGTAAAATATCTTTTAAAACAGGGTACAAAAAATATAGCTTCAAATAAACTTATGGCTTTTGCATCATTTTGTGTTCTTTTAGTTTCACTATTGCTTGTAGGATTTTCACTTTTATTTTATATGAATATAAATTCTTTGGTGGCTGGGGTAGAGGCCAAGAATGAAGTTATCGTTTTCTTAGAAGAGGATACAACAGATGAGNNTATTAACAGTATCCATAAAAGCCTTAAATCCATAGGGAATATAGATTCTGTCATATTTTATTCAAAAGAGGAAGCTTTTGTACATCTAAAAGCAAGTATGGCAGACTCGGAAATGCTTTTCGCTTCAATGGGTGATGATAATCCATTGGTCGATTCATTTAAAATAAGGGTTAAGGACATTAATTTCA
>JGI24708J26588_10001137_pt1 | contig 21075 bp, 22 predicted proteins | sample BioPla1DNA2_FD_26588 | JGI IMG/M metagenome (IMG submission 26588) | reverse complement strand
CCCCCCACCTATTAAGGTATTATTTTCCAATCGGAAACTTCTTGATAAAAATTAAGATTTGTAAAAGTATCGCTCCCAGGATGATGAATATATCCGCAATATTGAAAATAGGGCATCTTTTAAAATTGAAATAAAAAAAATCCACCACATGGCCTTTTTTTATTCTGTCTATTAAGTTTCCTATCCCACCTCCTATGATAAATCCTACAGCTAATTTTGTCAAAACAAATCCTTTGCCCTTAATTAGTTTTAGAATGTATAATACAAGACCAATAATGGGGGGAATTGTAATTATCTTTATAGTCCTTGGAAATCTTTCAAATAAATTCAACGCTGCCCCTTTATTCTTATGAATTGTTAAATGGATTTTATTATCGAATATAGGATAATATTTCCCTTCATATAAGTTTTGTAGGGCAATTTTCTTTGTATATTGATCTAATATAATTATGCCGATAATTATTACTAAAAAAATCATAGGCTTATCCTTTCTTAGCTCTTATAAAGATTTATGAGAACTTAAAAAATAGCAAAAGACTTATTATTCCTGCAATTGTAGGGGTTCCAAACCAACCCATTAAAATATTACGGACTGTTTTAAAGCTTATGGTGTTTACTCCTTTTACAAGACCAATACCTACTATGGCACCTACCACAGCTTGGGAAGTCGGTACAGGTATTCCTATTTTGACAAAAATAAAGACTGTCATAGCTGATGCAATTACAGAGATTAAACCAGATATCGGCGAAAGAGTCACTAGGTTCTCCCCTACTGTCTTCATTACACCCTTACTGTAGGTGATTACCCCAATAGCCATTGTTATGCCCCCGATTAACAAGGCCTCCTTAGTAGTTAATATATTTATATTTCCTGTGTATATGGCAGTTGCATTGGCAACACTATTTCCCCCTAAGGAATATGCAGCAAAAATACCTGATACATAATACGTAATCCTAATAATATTATCGTATATCCCATAATTCTTAATTCTTTTTTCTATATATCTCTCAAAGATTTTGTATAAGATGAAGGCGAGAATGGCAGCTGTAAAAGGGGTAGTAAGCCATGCCGTAAAAAATTTAATCCCTTCGGAAAAATCTGCTCTTCCATTTATTATTGCACCACCTATAATTGCCCCTATAACGGCCTGTGAAGTAGATACGGGTAGGCGAAACATAGTCATAATTGTCACTGTAATAGCTGCGGCTAACATAGCCAAAAAGGCTTGCATTTCTGTGTTTATACCGCTGTTATAAGAATAGGTGCTTACCTTAGAGAGCCCTCTTGCTCCTTCTAGGAAAGCCCCTACTATCACAAATACTGCTGTTAGTATTATAGCTGTTTTATATTTTACCTTTCTTGTGGATACAGCAACGGCAAAACAACTAGAAGCGCCATTGCTACCCAAAGCCCATCCTAACACCGCCCCTGAAATAACTGAAGGTGATATCATGATTATCATACCTTTCTTAATACCATAATCATTTCTAGCATATCGGATATATCTTCTCCTACATCCGATATATCTGCTATATCAGAAATTATAGTTTTAATTTGATTCTTCTTTGCTAACTCTATATCCATTCTAAAAAGTGTACGTATTGCATTGTATTCTATTTCATCAATCTCCGACTCTAATTTTGCAATTTTAACAAGTTTTTTATGATTTGTTTCCAATTGATGGAAATTGTTAAAAATATCGTTGATTAATTCCTTAAGATATTTTAACTGAATCTTCGTTTTACTATTTATTTCCCCTATAGCAGGTTTAAGTTCATCGAAAAATTCGATTTGTTGGAGGAAAATCTGCTTAATTGTTTCCTCACATTTGTTTGCAATATCGTCTATTAATTCAATGAGTTTTAAAATCTCCCGTCTTGATTCAGGAAGCAATGCCCCCTTTAGGAGGGATTGAATAATTTCATGACGAATACTGTCTGCTTTAGCTTCTGCTCTATCTACCTCTTTAGCCATTTTTTCGATTTCAGGGTTTAATCCTTTGCAGTTTAGTTCATCTAAGGCATGGATAAATAACTCATTGCACTCTAGAACAGCTGCCATATGCTGGTTCATAAGATCTAGTATTCTCCGCTCTCTTTTAAATAATCCCATAATAGCACCCCTTCTGTGAATAATTGCTACATTTAATATAACACAAAAATATGTTTTGTTAATCACTTTATTATTATTTAGTCAATTGTAAATTTTTGTATATTGTGCTATAATATGATTTAATCTATTATATATGGTAAATTATGAAGACATCCTTATAAGCTTTTAGTTGATTGTTGTTTTTTTAACTAAAACTAACCCTAAAGTTGTTGTAATATCCACTGCTAACCATTATAATAGTTAAGGAGTAATTGGTCTATGTATTATTAATCTTTTGAAAGGTGGAGTAAAAATGGCATTAGTAACAACAAAAGAAATGTTTAATAAGGCATTCGAAGGAAAATATGCTATCGGTGCTTTTAACATCAACAACATGGAAATTGTCCAAGCAATTACCCGTGCTGCAGGAAGTCTTAAGTCTCCTGTAATTCTTCAAGTATCTAAAAGTGCCCTAAAATATGCAGGCCCTGGATACTTAAAGGGAATGGTTGATGCTGCAATCGAAGAAACAGGGATTGACATTGCTCTTCATCTGGACCATGGTCCTGATCTTGAGACTGTTAAAGAAGTAATCGATGCAGGATTTACTTCCGTTATGTTTGACGGTTCCCATTATGATTATGAAACCAACGTGGCAAAAACTAAAGAAGTTGTAGAATATGCCCATGCAAGAGGGGTAGTAGTTGAAGCTGAATTAGGAAAATTAGCAGGGGTTGAAGATGATGTAAGTGTATCTGCTGAAGATGCTACATATACCGATCCAGACCAAGCTGTTGACTTTGTACAAAGAACAGGGGTTGATTCTTTAGCAATAGCTATTGGTACAAGCCACGGAGCTTATAAATTTAAAGGCGAGGCAAAATTAGATTTTGACCGTCTAGAAACTATTACAGCTAAATTAGAAGCTGCAGGAATCCACAACTTCCCAATTGTACTTCATGGTGCTTCTTCTGTTGATGCTGNTTCTGTTGCAACCTGCAATAAATATGGCGGAAAAATCCAAGGGGCTGCGGGTGTTCCAAATGAAATGTTAAGAAAAGCAGCTTCCATGTCCGTATGTAAAATCAATATGGATACAGATATAAGACTTGCTATGACAGCAGCTGTTCGCGAAGTATTTGGTGAAAACCCAGCTGAATTTGACCCAAGAAAATATCTTGGTGCTGCAAGGGATCAAATTGAAAAACTGGTAGAACTAAAAATCAAAGATGTATTAGGTTCTAATAATGCCCTATAAAAAATACCCGCTAAGCGGGTATTTTTTATATTTTATTTTCCACAGCATTTCTTATATTTTAGGCCACTGCCACAGGGGCAAGGTTCATTTCTTCCTACTTTTTTAGGCTTTATAACTATTTTTGATTGATTGTATTCTTTTTTAATTTCATCTCTTTTTTCTTTTGTTAAAATATTATCCCATGCTGAAATCGTATATAGCCACTCTGCTCCTGCATCTAGCATATTCCAGTAAAGTTTTTCATAATCGATATTTAGGTGAATGCTAGTATCTTCAGTGAGTTCTTCTAAATTAATTTCTGGAGATATACTGGTATTAATACCATCTATAAAACCTGCAAACTCAACATTAGTCATTTTGTATTCTTTTGCCAAATCCTTGAATACACCACTAACTTCCTGAGTGTGTTCTCCTAAAATCTTTTCGTAGACATTTTTCTCTTTTTCAAGATAATCTTGAATATACTTTGTTTGTGCTTCCTTAGTAGGTTGTGAGTCTATGGACTTTTCCCATTGCTGATACAAATTCATGAATATTACTCCTTTTCTTTATCTTATCTAGTATAGATTTCTAACTATGAGCTGGTTTATTTTAGTTCATCAATATAACTTGCTAGAATCTCTCCATAGTATATCACATGATAATCATGATTGGAATAAGATTTTTTATTGATTAAGGAATCTAATAGCCCGGGTTCTATCGTCTGTTTATGGACTATTCTACACTCATAATATAGATTACAACCATCGATTATAGGTGTATCTATAACCTTACCCTTTGAAATTTTTAGATTACATTCTTTAAATTTATCAATATCCCTTCCTGATTTTGTTCCACAAAAGCCCAGCTCCTTTTTTAGCTGTCCTTTTAGAGGAATACTAATGGTGAATTCACTGTTTTTTTCGATTATATCATAGGTATATCTAGAATAACGAACCATAACAGTAAAAATTGGCTTCTTCCACATAAAACCTATATTTCCCCAGCCAATGGTCATAGTATTGGTATCTTTATCGGTTTTTGTAGTCAAAAAAGCGCCTTTAGGAAGCTGCTCTAGCAACTGCTTAGCATATTCATTATACCCTACATCTTTGAACATAATTAATCCTCCTAATTTATTTATATTTATTAATTAATCATCTTAATATAAGGCTCCTACCGTACTATAATATAGCATATTCATTTTTTATGTGCAAAAGTTTATGGTCCTATTGCTATAATTAAGCAATAGGACCATAAATCTTAGATTATCTTAATATCTCATCTACCATCTTTTTCATTTCATCTTTCCCACATACAGTAGTATGGAGGATTGGTCGTTTGTCGATATCTTTTATCCCTAAGGGGATATCATTTTTAGTTAGTTCCTTCATTTTTTCCATTAGTTCAAAATCCGAGTATTTGTCATATTTATCGTCTATGGCATTCATAACGCTATTTGTAAATTTGTATGGACTTGCGGTGGATACTATAATAGCCTTTGTATTATCCTTTGTCTTTTTTGTATAGGTCTTATACACATAATAAGCTACTGCAGTATGGGTATCCATCAAATACCCTGAGTTTTCAAATAATTCCTTTATAGATTTTAGGGTTTCTTCTTGAGTAGCAAAACTTCCATAAAAGTCTTTTAATTTATCTTTCATAGTGGCTGTTATTTGATAATTACCCTTGATTCTTAGATCTTCCATTAACTCTTTTGTTGTATTAGGATTCTCATCGGCAATTTGATATATGAGTCTTTCTAAATTACTAGAAATTAAAATATCCATAGAAGGGGATACTGTCAGTATAAACTCCCTTTCCTTATCATATTTACCCGTGTCAAAGAAATCATATAGCACTTTATTATCATTGGATGCACATATTAATTTTTTAATGGGAAGTCCCATTTCTTTAGCATAGAAAGCTGCTAATATATTTCCAAAGTTTCCTGTAGGAACTACCACATTTATAGCATCATTTAAAGATATTTCTTCCTTTTGCACCATTTGGAAGTACGCATAAAAGTAATATACCACTTGAGGCACCAAGCGTCCTATATTGATAGAGTTAGCAGATGATAACATATATCCATTTTCATTTAGTTTTTTGTTAAACTCGGTATCTGCAAATATTTGTTTAACTCCGTTTTGGGCGTCATCAAAATTTCCCTTTATGCCTATTACATATGTATTTTCACCGGTCTGTGTAGTCATTTGACGTTTTTGGATTTCACTTACCCCATCCTGAGGAAAAAACACTATAATTTTTGTTCCCTCTACATCAGCAAAACCTTCTAGAGCTGCTTTTCCCGTATCTCCGGAGGTAGCAGTTAGAATTACTATTTCCTTTTCTATATTAAGTTTTTTAGCTGCGGTTTTTAGAAGATGGGGCAATATAGAAAGTGCCATATCTTTAAATGCTAAAGTAGGCCCATGGAATAATTCCAAAAAATAAGCCCCCCCTTTTTTTATTAAAGGTGCTATCTCATCAGTATCAAATTTCTTATCATAGGCCTTATCAATACATTCTTTTAATTCGTTTTCCTTAAAATCACTTAGAAAGTGTTTCATTATATGATAAGCTAGTTCCTGATAGTTCATATCCTTTAATTGTTCTAGGCTATACTCTAATTTAGGTAGTTTTTCTGGTACAAATAATCCACCATCATTGGCTATTCCTTGAACTATGGCTTGGGAAGCTAGTATGTTTTCTTGTCCTCCCCTGGTACTTTTGTATTTTATTTGACTCATTGGATTTCCTCCTCAAGTTATAAAAAAGATATTTATTTATAGATTATATCATAAAAATTGAAATAATATAATTAATTTTTAGCTACATAAAAATGCCACCCAACTGGGTGGCATTAGTGTAGCGACATACTTAAATATATAATAGTTTATTATTATAATTTAGATACATTCGCTGCTTGAGGTCCTCTAGCACCTTCAACAACGTCGAATTCTACTGCTTGACCTTCTTCCAAAGTTTTGAATCCATCTCCTTGGATAGCAGAGAAGTGTACGAATACATCATCTTCACCTTCTACAGAAATAAAGCCAAATCCTTTCTCTGCGTTAAACCATTTAACTGTACCTTTTTTCATTTAAAATCCTCCAAAACAATTATTTATTTGGCATATTGCCTATTTAAAAGTATCACATATTTGGGTTAATGTCAACGTGGTTATGAAAAATATTTTATTTTTACCCAATGTCAATACTTATATCTTTATTTTTACCATATTGCTTGAATTTACTTATGGGAACAGCCATGTTTTTTATGAAAGTTTTGGATATCAGGAAGACTTTCAACAAATTTATAAAAATCTTCGTATGTGCCCTTATATGTGCTTTCAATTTTGTCTTCACCCTTGCGAATAACAAAATCCTCTATTAAAAAGGTCTCCATTCCTAGTTTCCCTACAACTAAATCTTCTTCCACATCGTTTCCTACCATTATACATTCCGCTGAATCCTTTTTTATATCTTGAAGTATTTCTTCATAAAACTTAATTTGAGGTTTGCAATAATGGCTTTTTTCATAGGAAGTAATATGTATGAAATCCTCTGGATTAAATCCTGCCCATCTTATTCTATGAAGAATTGCCTTTTTAGGAAATAAGGCATTGGTTGCTATTACCATTTGGTATCCCTTTTCTTTTAAAAGATTTACTATATCTTTTATTATGGGAACTTCAATTACGGCATCCCTAGCTGCCAAAAACCCCTCATCATAAAAATAATCAAATCTTTCTTTAAACTGTGTTATATCTTTTCCTATATATTTCTCAAAGGATTCCATAAAAACTTCTTCATTGGTCCTAAAATCCGTATTTTTAACCATATCCCCAGTTGCCTTCCAAATGCTAGAAACTAATTCTTTAGGATTTATTAAATCAGCAAAAAATTTTCCCATTTCTCCGAAATAAATACTCATAAACTTTTCCATGTCAAGAGGCAATAATGTTCCGTCCAAATCAAATAAAATTGTACTTAAATTCATATGCTTCCTCCAACTTTATCAATATAATAATGCTATGTCATTTATCAATAATAACATATATTCAAAAAAGCTCAAAATCTTTTGTAATAAATCAATAAATTATTTATTTCTGCTAAGACTAATACAAATAACATTCTTTATTTTTATGCCCTCGGGGCAGAATGGAGGTTATAATGGGTTTTATAGAAAACAGCTATAATAAGACTTTAAGGTTGTCTTTTGCCATGCTTAACCCTCTTAAAAAATCCGTTATTAGGACCCAGTGTAAAGTTCATAAATTTATTAATTTCTCGGCTCTTCAGATATTAATGAATGATGGCTATACTAAAGAATACAGTTTTTTTGAAAAATATATTGATTCGATTAACGAAGGAGCCGTCTGGGCCGATCAGGATTTTAAAAGCAGTGCCCATTTTTATAATCCATACACGGATAAAGGGCTTTATGGCAGGGTCAATGCCAAGGTTTTATCCGATAAATATTATACCAAAGCAATAAATTTATGGAAAGTTGCGGAAAGGGAAAAATCCATGTTTTATCTAGGGGCAGCCCTTCATATTCTTCAAGATATGGTTATACCCCAACATGCCAATGTAAGGCTGCTGGATAACCATAGGCAATACGAAACTTTTGTAAAGAGAACATATAGATATATAAAGAATTTCAAAGTGGAAAGAGGGGCTTATATATTAGATTCCCTTGAGGAATATATTAAATTAAATGCAAGAACAGCTATGAAACTTTATAAAAGATTTAAGATAATCGAAGAAGATGAACAAAGATTTTATCGTATCACCAGATGTATACTACCCTTAGCAGAAAGAACTACTGCCGGATGTATGGTAATGTTTTATAAAAGAATCAGCTCTTCAAAACGAGCTAAATCCTAAATGATTGGTTTATTCTACTTCGAATATTTCTATGCCAAGGTGAGCATTCACCTTTTCCCTATTTTCTATTTTAGGGATTGAACCTTCAAACACCCATCTATCTACACTTCTTGAGGATACCCCTACCATCTCTGCCAATTGTGGAATGGAGATCTTTTTATCCATTAGGATATTGTATAGTTTGGTGTTTTTTATATCCCAAGATTTCAAGCTGCGAATTATAACCTTTTCTTTTGGATGAAGAAGGGCATAGGTCTTGGAATATTCTCTGCAGAGATTACACTGGACATTGCCATGCTTTACAGGTTTACCGCATCTGGTGCATAACCCTTTTTGCTTTCTCCTTTTTCTTAGTTCTCTCATTGCCTTTGCGTTATCATAGGTACTCAATACATCAACTCCCAAAGGTTTTTTATAATTATTCCCACTTTGAAAGTTTTTAACGTTTTTTTACACTGATATTGATTTTATTCCATAAATAGCCTATACTATGCAAGGACAATATTATTTAAAAGAAAAGGGGATCTTATGAAGCCAATAAAAGAATTTCTATATAAAAACAAACATTTTTTTATTCTTCTTTACTATTTTGTTATCTTGTTAGGTTATCAGCATCTTAATAAAACAACAATACCTAAATACTATATGTACCACCCTATTGATAGCCATATTCCTTTTGTACCCATAATGGTAGTGCCTTACCTTTTTTGGTATGTTTTTATTACTGCTTCTTTGGTGTATTTAGGTTTTAACTGCAAAGAAGATTTTTATCGTCTTGCTCTTTTTATGTTTACAGGGATGACTCTTTCCTTTGTAATATTTATAATCTTCCCAAACGGACAAAAGCTAAGACCTGTTATTACAGATACAGATGTTTTTTCTAGGCTTATTGCCCTTATTTACTCTACAGATAATCCGACTAATTCCGCTCCAAGTATGCATGTTATCGATACCATGGCGGTTTATATTGCTCTTAAGAAAAATCAAACCTTAAATAAGATTAAAAGTTTCCAGGCTGCATCTTTTATCATTTCTGTACTCATTATTATATCCACCGTTATGATTAAGCAGCATTCCATCCTTGATATGATGTATGGTTTTTTTGTAAGTCTTGTACTATATGTTGTAATTTATCAAATTCCCATTAATATTCCCGGTTTCTCGGATAAAAAACATCTCAAGGGTACACTATAGGGTGTGTTCCATACCCGAAATATAACTTCTATCATCCTGTCAGCTAATTTAACAATAAATTTCCCTTTCCCTTAACGATGAAACATGACCTTCATTCCAATCAGACTATTACTATTATAAAATTAGTTAATAATATATCAGGTACAACCTCACCGGCGGATTTTGTAAAGGTCTACAAATCTCCAATTATTTTATTTCCCGCTTTCTAACCTACTTTAATTTTATTATTATCTTCCATCCAAAGCTTATGCTTTAAATATAAAAAACCCCGCTTATGCGGGGTTTTTTATATTATCTGTGGTTCGGGATATTTTTTACCGAAAGTATCTACGGTCATTGTTTTAATTTTTTGTTCCTCCAAGGGGCGGTCTGAATAGTCTGTCTTAACATCGGCAATCTTATCAACTATTTCTAGGCCTTCTATTACTTTTCCAAAAGATGCATATTGTCCATCTAAATGTGGGGAATCTTCATGCATAATAAAAAATTGTGAGCCTGCCGAATCGGGGTTTTGAGCCCTGGCCATAGATATGACTCCTTTTTTATGTTTAAGGTTATTTTCGACTCCATTTATCTTAAATTCACCTTTGATACTATAGCCGGGTCCTCCCATTCCTGAACCCTCTGGGTCTCCCCCTTGAATCATGAATCCTTTTATAATCCTATGAAAAATAATACCATCGTAAAAACCCTTATTTATTAAAGAAATAAAATTATTAACTGTATTAGGCGCTTTATCAGGGTATAATTCTAATTTTACTTTATCTTCATTTTCCATAGTAAGCGTAACAATCGGATTTTTTTCCATAGACATTCTCCTTCTTTATCGTATTCTTCTTATGTATTACACTGTTAATATGTATTTATTCATAGTTTCAAAACTTTCTAACGAATACTACAGACTACATAGTTCTATCCTGCTCTGAATATGTTCCTTGAAGAATTTGTCCACATTTTCCGGTTGAACAGAATATACTTCTTCCTTATTAATCGTAACTGACACTGCTTTTGTACAATTACCCAAGCAAAATCCACCTTTAATTATAACTTTATCTGTAAAATTATTTTGCTTTACTAATTTTTCCAAAGCACTAACAACCTTGTAAGCTCCTTTAAAGTGGCAATCAACTCCAATACATACCTCAACAGTTATCATATACCTTCTCCTCTTTCCTCTTTATCTGACAATAGTAGTATAAATTATGATTGTTTTTTTGTCAAAATTTTTTGAAGGATTTTTGAAGAATATGTGCATAGCATCGCCTTAGATTGAATTTTTATTATTCGTATATTTCATTTTTCAGCACTGCTACATAGGGGAGGCTTCTATATTTCTCTGCATAGTCAATCCCGTAACCTACAATAAATTCATCTGGTATTTCAAATCCTATATAATCTATAAATAAATCTACCTTGCGTCTTGCAGGTTTATCTAATAATGAACAAATCCTTAAGGATTTAGGGTTTCTCCTTAGTAGGTTTTCCTTTAGATAGTTTAGGGTTAGCCCTGTATCTATAACATCCTCCACTATTAGTATGTTTTTCCCCTCTATATCCTGTTCTAAGTCTTTTAATACCCTAACTACTCCACTGCTTTCTGTAGACTGTCCATAGCTTGATACCACCATAAAATCAATGTATACAGGGATGTCTATTTTACGGATTAAATCCCCCATAAATATGTTAGAGCCTTTGAGGATTCCTATGACGGTAATCTCCTCTCCCTCATAATCTTTAGAAATAATTTCTCCAAGTTCCTGTACCCTTTTTGCTAATTCTTCCTCGGTAAATAGTATTTTTTTAATGTCGTTTTTCATTACACCAGAGCCTTTCTTATATATTTAGTTTTGTTTGTTTGTAAATAGATTTAACGGCAGCAGGGAGAGTGTTTCTCCTGAAATCTTCTATGTCCTCGTTGGGAAATTCATCCACTGTAAAAAATGATTTTAGTATTGTTTTTTTGGTCATTTTAACTCCCTGGGTACCGGCAGTAGACCTCTGCCTTCCTACGCTAATCAAGCTAGTATTAATAAAGGCGCCCCTATTATCATTTCTTAATAAAAGGATATCTATATCATCAACAATATGAAGGATTCGTATACATTTTGAACGGCCATAAAATCCATTAAGAAGTTTTCTTCTGTTTTGCTTTGTTTCGTATAGTCTTAAGGGTATTTTTACAACTCTGCCGTTCTCGAAGGCAATTAATAAATTCCCTTCATAGGTACCCCCGTGGGTAATAAAGATAATTTCTTCATCTTCGTCTAAATCAATTACATTCGGAATATAATCCCCTAAACTACTTGCTTTGGTATCTTCTAATTCATAGGCTTTTATTTTGTATACATTTTGCTTATTAGAAAACAGCAATATATCCCCCTTATTATTAATCTCTATTTCTTGTAGGATTTTATCCCCATCTTTCAAATCGTGATTGGAGTTGCCCCTAAGAGATGCCGGAGAAATCTTTTTAATATATTGATGCTTTGTTAAAAACACATTAACAGCATAATCCTCTATTAAGTCTTCTTTTGAAATTGTTACCACTTTTTCTTCTGATATGATTTTGCTTATTCTAGGTTGACCAAATTTTTTTGATACTCCCTTAAGTTCCTCTTCAATAACAGTCTTAATTTTTTTCTCGTTTTCTATAAGTTCTGAAAGACTCTCTAACTCCTCTTTTAAGATATCTATTTCCTTGGTACGATTTAAGATATATTCTTTATTAAGATTTCTAAGTTTTATTTCTGCAATAAATTCAGCCTGTGTTTTATCAATGCTAAATCCCGTCATTAAGTTAGGTATAACATCTTTTTCTTTTTGGGTATCTCTTATTATTTTAACAGCTTTATCAATATTTAATAATATTTTTTGAAGTCCCAAAAGCAGATGCATTTTTTCTGTTTTTTTGTTTATATCAAATTTTGCTTTCCTTCTAATACATTTTATTCTAAATCTAGTCCATTCGTATAGTATCTCCCTTACACCCATTACCCGTGGTTGCCCATCGATAAGTATATTAAAGTTACAATTAAAATTATCTTCTAAAGGAGTTAATGTGTAAAGTTTAGCCATTAGCTCATCAGGATCTATATTTCTTTTTAAATCCAGGGTTAATTTTAATCCTCCCAAATCTGTTTCGTCCCTGATATCATTTATTTCTTTTATTTTTCCTGTTTTAATCAATGCTACCAATCTATCGATGATAGCTTCTACTGTTGTAGTATAAGGAATTTGGGTAATTTCGATGGAATTATTTTTCTTGTCATAACCATATATTGCCCGAATCTTAAAGCTNCCCCTGCCGGTTTCTAAGACTTCATTCATTTCCCCATCATTATAAATGATTTTCCCTCCCGTAGGGAAGTCAGGGGATTTGATATACTTTGATAAGTCGATATTTTCATCTTTTAGGTAGGCTATGGTAGCCTTGCATATTTCTCTTAAATTAAAAGGACAGATATTATTTGCCATTCCCACGGCTATCCCTTGATTAGGATTAACCAGTATATTAGGAAATGTCGTAGGTAAAAGCATAGGTTCTTTCATTGTTCCGTCATAGTTATCCACAAAATCCACAGTATCTTTATCAATATCAGAAAAAATTTCCATGCAAATTGGCATAAGTTTTGCCTCTGTATATCTTGAGGCAGCATAGGCCATATCTTTTGAGTATTGTTTACCAAAGTTCCCTTTCGAATCTATAAATGGAACTAAAAGAGATTCTGCGCCTGTGGTAAGTCGTACCATAGTCTCGTATATTGCTTGATCCCCATGAGGATTAAGACGCATTGTTTGACCTACTATATTTGCCGATTTTGTTCGATTTCCTTTAAGGAGACCCATCTTATACATGGTATATAGCAATTTTCTATGGGCAGGTTTAAATCCGTCTATCTCCGGAATAGCTCGGGATATTATTACGCTCATAGCATAAGGCATATAATTTTGTTTCAAGGTATCGGTAATTTTTTGAGTGATGGTCAGTTCTTTTTCCATGGTTTTGCTCCTTTGTACGGGGCAGCATGGAAACCGCCCCTACTTTAAATTTTATCACTACTTCTTATATTACGTCTAAATCTTCTATATAAAGATAACCGTATTGGGAAATGTAGTTTTTTCTTCCATTTAGATTATCCCCTAAGAGGACTTCAAAGGTTTCTTGGGTTAATGTTACATCGTCAGGGAGTATCCTTATTAGTCTTCTTGTTTCTGGGTTCATAGTTGTCTCCCACATCATATCGGGATCATTTTCTCCAAGGCCTTTAGAACNCTGGATTGTATATGTGCTTCTAATTTGAGAAAGTATCTTTTTCTTTTCTCCTTCATCATAGGCAAAATAGGTTTTTCTATTTGTATTGATTTCAAAAAGTGGGGTTTCTGCTATATATACCTTTCCCTCTTTAATCAAGGTAGGAACAAGCTTATAGAGCATAGTCAAAATCAATGTACGGATTTGGTATCCATCCACATCGGCATCGGTGCAAATAATAACCTTATCCCATTGGAGCTTGTCCAGTTTAAAAGTATTAAGGTCTTTACTGTATTTATTATGAAGCTCTACCCCACAGCCTAAAACTTTCAGAAGGTCTGTTATCACTTCACTTTTGAATATTCTATGTTCATCAGCTTTTAAACAATTTAAGATTTTCCCTCTAACAGGCATTATTGCTTGAAATTCTGCGTTTCTTCCTAGCTTACAAGAACCTAGGGCAGAATCACCTTCAACTATATATAATTCCCTTTTTGACTTATCCTTTGTCCTACAGTCTACGAATTTTTTGACCCGATTGATAACATCAATCTTGCCTCCTAATTTCTTTTTAATATCAATTCGAGTCTTTTCCGCTTTTTCTCTACTTCTTTTATTAATTAGTATCTGTTCGGATATTTTATCTGCTTCTTCTTTGTTCTCGATAAAATATATTTCTAATTGTTTTTTTAGGAAGGCCGTCATAGCCTCTTGTATAAAGCTATTTGTAATCGCCTTCTTGGTTTGGTTTTCGTAACTTGTTATGGTAGAAAAAGAATTACTAATTAAAATCAAGCTGTCTTCTATATCCATGAAAGTAATCTTTTTTTCATTTTTATTATATTTATTTTCTGATTTTAAATATTGATCGATTGCATAGACAAATGCACTTTTTACTGCTTTATCGGGAGCACCGCCATATTCTAGGAAACTGGAGTTATGAAAGTATTCTAGGACATTGATTTCGTTATTAAAACAAAAGCCTATTTGCATTTTGACTTTATATTCTGGTTTGTCTTCTCTATCTTTTCCACTTGTTTCATGTTCAAAAAACTGGATAGATGAAAAACCTTTTTTGTTATCTATCTCATGGATATAGTCGAGAATCCCGTTTTTATAGCAGTATTCATAAGTTTCCCCCGATGCCTCATCTTTTAGGATAAATACAAGGCCTGCATTAACAACTGCTTGTTTTTTTAGGGTTTCCTGAAAATAAGATATGGGGATACGGATATCCGTAAAAACCTCAATATCAGGTTTCCATTTGATAATCGTTCCTGTTTGCTTTCCATCGTATTTATCTTTTTTCATGCCTCCGATATTACTGCCCTTTTCAAAATACAAATCGTATTTGAATCCATCCCTGTATACAGTAACCTCCATATATTCCGAACTGTACTGGGCCGCACAACTCCCAAGGCCATTTAATCCTAGGCTGTATTCGTAAGTTTCTCCGCTATTATTATCGTACTTTCCCCCGGCGTATAACTCGCAAAATACTAGCTCCCAATTATATCTTTTCTCTTTCTCGTTATAATCTAAGGGTATTCCCCTTCCATCATCCTTAATCATAATAGAGGAATCCTCAAAGAGAGTTATTTCTATTTTGTCTCCAAATCCTTCCCTCGCTTCATCGATAGAATTGGCTAATATTTCAAATACGGCATGTTGACAACCGCTAAGCCCATCTGAACCAAATATTACACTTGGCCTTAATCTAACTCTATCGGCCCCCTTTAAAAGTGATATACTCTCATTGTTGTATGCATTTTCCTTTTTTTCTATAGACATAATATAACCCCTTTATGCTGGTTTCTCTATTAAGATTAATAAAAACAGACGTTCGTGTCAAGTTTTATATAAAAGCTCCACTACTTCTGACACAAAGATTTTTTTATGTTATATTGTATTTATTCATTATTTTCGGGGGGGATAGCGTGAAAGGGATACTTAAGGCATATAAAAAAAATGGAGAAGCCTATTACCGCTCATCCATTACTTATAATAATAAACATATCAGCCTGGGAAGTTTCAAAATCCCGCAATTGGCAAACAAAGCCTACAAAGAGGCACGNCAGGTTTTATTTGAAAATAAAAAAACCCTTAAGGATTTTTCCGAGGATAATATCCTTTCTTTTGAAAAATGGGTAATCATCCATAATTTTAGGGATAATAAATATTATATAGGCAATCCAATTTATCTCCATAAATACTATTTTTCTTATTATTTAGATTCTAGGACCGAACTTAAATTTGATACGGATGACCTGTTTTATTATGCCTCCCATAAAATTCATAGGAAAAACGGTTATCTTTATGTTAATGATTATGGCATTCAGCAAAATATACTTAATCGTTACGGTATTAGAAATTTTGCTGTTAAGGATAGGGACTATCGTTTTAAAAACGGTGATTATTATGATTTTAGACATTATAATATTGAAATCATAAACCCCTATTATGGGGTATGCAAAGAGTTCAGGCGAAATAAAATGGTTTTTGTTGCCCGTATAAATATAAATGGCACATGGACCATAGGTGTATATCCATCCCCTATATATGCCGCCATAGCTTATAATAAAGCCGTAGATTATGTGATTTCTAAGGGAGTCAGCTCTAAAAACTACACAAAAAATTATATTGAAGAACTAGATTCCACAAGTTACAAAGAAATCTATTCCAAAGTAAGGATTTCAAGAAAAATCAAAAACCTTGCTTAATTTATCCATACAGCTGTATTTGTAGGTACTGTATTATAGAACCATTTGCTATTTTCTAGGGAAAGCCTTATGCACCCCTGAGAAGCTCTCTTTCCTAGGACATTGGTTTCTAATATATAGCTCCCAGTTACATCCATAAGTATAGAATGATACAAATAATCTCCCCATATTCGAACCCAATTCTTGCACATATACCCTTTTCCAAAATAAGCCCCCCTATCCTTGATTGTGAAAGAACCTCTTGGGGTCGGGGTTATGTTTTTACCCGTGGAAGATAACATACTGCGAAGGAGCTTCCACTTACCATTTTCCTTCTTTAATACATGTGTCATTTNTCTATCCAAGTCGGTCCATACAAAATAATTAGTATTACTGGTAAATCCCTTTAGATTAGCATAGGATTCTACTTCTTCTTTGGTCATTTGATTTTTATTAGTAGGGGGGTCCCTAGGTATATCAACAGAACCCCAAGGAATCCTTCCTTTTTTCTCTGTAGTAAGACTTTTACACTCATACCAATAGCCGCTCTGTGCATATAGTATTTCTACTTTCTCCCCATTTTGAAATCCCCCTGCTGCCTTTTTCATGGTCCCTATTATTATTGAGGGTTTAACAAGGGATAATAACTTTTCTTCCGGCGTTTTATAAAGCTTAAGNGCATATCCAATTATCTTTTTTGATTGATAATAATCCAAATCCTGTTCATAAAATGGATTTTCCAATAAATTGCTGCCCTTGACTACAGTACCTAAATATATGTTTTTTTGATGGAGTTCAAATTTATCCACATTGAATTCCACAATTGCATTTTCCGATATTTCATAAACACTATCTTGGACTATAGTGTTTTCCTTGCTTTTTTCATTATGCCAAATATGAACTAAACTTAAATCTATATTACTATTATTATTATTTATAATCTTGTTTCCTGCTAATTCAACCTGTAAATCATTTTTATAAATATTATCATTTAGTAATAAAGAGGCTTCTTTAGTCCCACTGTTCCACTCTAAATATCCAAACAATGACAAATCATTAAAATATATAAAAGTTGAGCCCTCCACGGCATAACAAGGAATTTTTCTATTACCTATATATATGGATAGATTTGTATGAACCATAGGCTTACCTATAAGGCTTCTTTCCTTATTTTCTATCTGTTCCTCATCGAACCCCGTAACTTCTTTAATTTCACTTTTATTTACGGATATCTTTTTTAATTCATTATCAAATTTAATGTCAAATCCATAATTGTTTAAGTCCGCCAATGCTATCATGGTATAACCTTCATGTGTAAATGAAGGTACCCAATATCCATTAATCAATGCTTTAGCCGTGCCCTTTTGCAATATGCCTAGCTCTACACCAAAATCTATCATCTCCCTAGGCTTATTTTCTTCGGCAGATATTATATTAGGACCTAGTCCTAATATAATAGTGGTAACCCCTAGAATAAATATCATCTTAGTAATTAAGTCAAGATATGTTTTCTTCTTCATTTTCAGTCCCCCATTATGGTATTATTTTTTGTAAAATCATTAATATAATACCAATTAATGGAATATATTTCAATAGCTATATCCACTATATTCCAAAAAAACAATTGTAATTGAATCGTTGTATTTAGATCCTAAAACTGCTATACTAGTTCATAGGTTAAATTTTCTACAAACTACATACAGCACGGAGGTATTAATTATGCAAGAAAACAATGGTAAAGGGTTTATTTGGCTTTTTGTAGGTTTATTTGTAATTTTATTTGCTTTTGCAACATTTAATCAGATTTCAGGAAGGGTTTCAAATAAGAAAGCTGCTCCTATTGATGAAATGATTAAAGCAATAGTTCAAAGTGATTCGGTGTTTTCCGATATCCCTAAACAACAGTATCAGGACATTGATGAATTTCCTGAAGATATCCGTCCTTATTTTAAAATGGAAGAAGAAGCAGATTCAACTCAAAAATTAGTTGGGGATCTCTTTTTCATTTATAATCCTAATACAAATATTTCTAATTTATATTCTTTGTCCCAAAATGGCCTTATTTCCATCTATGATTCAACTTCCGGTTCACAATTCTCCGATGAGATTTTTACCTTTTTTACGGAAAAGGTAGAACAAGTATATGCACAAACTTTATAAAAAATTGCCCGATTAAACCGGGCAATTTTTATCTATGTCTTAAAGGAGCCACAATTATGGATTTTATTATATTCGATTTAGAATTCAATCAAGGCTTTGATTTCAAAAAAACAGGCAAACCTGTTAATAATATTAAATGTCCTTTCGAAATAATAGAAATCGGAGCTGTCAAACTTAATGAAAATTTAGAAACCATAGATACATTCCATTTCCTTGTTAAACCAGAAATCTATAAAAGACTTCATCCCTTTGTAAAAGATATTACAAAAATTTCAATGAAAGATTTAAAGGAATCCTTGCCCTTTGACGAGGTATATAAGAAGTTTTTAGATTTTATTGATAGTAATAACGATGTATTTTGCGTATGGGGTACTGTAGATTTAAAGGAACTATACAGGAATGCCATGTACCATAAACTTCATAAAAAACTACTTCCAAAGAAATATGTGGATGTTCAATCTGTAGCTGCAAGATTTCTGAATAATCCCAATGGCAGCAGTATTGGACTTAGAAATGCCGTAGAACTTCTCGGCATTCCTCTTGATGCACAATTTCATAATGCCCTTCATGATTCCCTATATACTGCAGAGGTCTTCAAAAAACTTCATACCCATTGTATAAAGCCCCAAATATATGATTTTTCAACTCTTTCAGCCCCTAGAAGAAGAACTGGACAAGTGCCAAAAATGAAGCTGGATAAGAGAAATCTGTTTTTACAATTTGAAAAAATGTTCAATAGAAATTTAACTGTAGAAGAAAAAGAAATGATAAAATTAGCCTATAAAATGGGGCAAACAAATCAATTTATGATTGAGACTAAAAATAAACAGGCATGAAGAAACCCTCCCATTCTTAATTGCATTTAGGGCTCTTGCTGTCATGAACAACTAGGATATTTTCTGTTTATTTAATCCTCTCATTTCACTGAACCCAATATAAACCGTCCAAACATAGGCTAATGTTTTAGGTATCATAAGCATTCCAATAAGCATATGTTTATCGCCCCATAAAACTACTGGGATATAAAATGCAAAACTAAGAACAATGGTCAACCACATGTCTTTAAATGCAACATCGTTTGCTTCTTTAGCACTTTGATAAAACAATACAATGATTAGAATCCCCATCGCGGCAAAAGGAATGTTACGGTAAATACCCCAGTCTAATGGAGGTGTAGCGCTGGTCCATGCATTTTGAGGCATGAAGCTAAGTACAATTCTTATAGCCGCTAATGCATAAATTGAAAAAGTTAATGCGTTTTTCCCCTCAACTTTATAGCGTAAACGCCAAACATAATACAGTATTATATAAAATACAGTCATTGTTATTGAGGTGATAAACTTGCCGGTTCCTAACGCACTGGTGAAGTTTTCAAGCCCCGTTGTATTAAGCGCTAATGCTCTGGGTACAAGATGAAAAGCATCGCCTACTCCTAAGGTTACTGCCATAATTCCAAATAGCTTATATTGCTTGTTGTCGTTACTGTTTTTTATCATTATAATTCCCATAATGATTACAGTGGAAAGATACGCAATGTCAAATAATAGCTCAATAATTCCTTGCATGATAATTCTCCTTTTTTAATAAGATTTTTCTTCAAGACCGCTGGGACTGGTATTTACAGCACTTATACTTTAATCAAGATTCTCAATCACCCCCTTAAATGTTTCTACGGATTCTTACTATGCAACTGTTTCAAACTGACTATTATACAGCTCCGCATAGAAACCGTTCTTTTCAAGTAATACGTTATGACTGCCACTTTCGATAATGTCACCATCCTTCATTACTAGAATCACATCAGCATTCTTAATTGTAGAAAGCCTATGTGCTATAACAAATGAAGTCCTGCCGACTGTCAACTTGTCCATTGCTGCCTGTACGATACGCTCGGTTCGTGTATCTACAGAGCTTGTCGCTTCATCAAGAATTAGTAATGGCGCATCTTGAATCATAGCGCGAGCAATAGTAATAAGTTGTTTTTGTCCTTCGGACAGGCTGACTTTATCGTTTAAAATGGTTTCATAAGCATTCGGTAGGGTTTGGATAAAGTGATGCAATCCAGCGGTCTTACAGGCATCAACAACCTGTTTATCTGTTACACCTTGTTTGCTGAAAATGATGTTTTCCTTAATTGTACCTTCGAAAAGCCATGAGTACTGCAAAACCATACAAAACTGATCATGGACATTTTCCCTTGTCACTTGACTGATAGGCGTCCCATCAAGCAAGATTTCACCATCATCCAATTCATAGAACCGCATTAGCAGATTCACTATCGTTGTTTTACCCGCACCCGTCGGACCCACAATAGCTACCTTTTGCCCCGGTCTTATCTTTGCGGAGAAATCGTGGATAATTGTCTTTTCAGGGATATATCCAAATTTAATATTCTTAAATTCAACATCTCCTTTTATATCTCGTAAAGCCTTGATCTTTTGACTCTCATTCTCAAGTTCTTCTTCATCAAGAAATTCAAATACTCTTTCTCCAGCAGCCGCGGCTCTTTGCAGATTGTTTGCAGCTTGTGCCATTTGAGAGAG
>JGI24708J26588_10001134_pt1 | contig 21128 bp, 16 predicted proteins | sample BioPla1DNA2_FD_26588 | JGI IMG/M metagenome (IMG submission 26588) | reverse complement strand
GCCGGCATTGATCCGCGCGGGAGTTATCAAGCGGCTCACCGACAAGCTGACGAAAGCCGGCTATGTGTTACGGGGAGCCGAAGGCGAAGGAAGCGAGGCCTATGGGGACATGATTCAACTGTCCAATCAGGTGACGCTGGGAGTAACTGAAGAGCAAATCCTTGCCGATATCGAGCGACTCGTCCGCGACGTTGCCGAGGAAGAAAGAAAGGCTCGGCGCGCGCTGTATGAAAGTGACGCTTTAGCTCTTGAAGACGAGATCGGGCGTGCGAAAGGCAAACTCCTTTTCTCACGTCTGATGACGACGGAAGAGGCAATGCGTTTGCTTTCGCTCGTGCGACTCGGCAGAGAGTTGGAACTTCCTAAGATGCCGAGTTATGCGACGTTACAGGAGTTGTTTATCGGTATTGGGGAGGGTGTCCTCCAACAGGCTGCAGGAAGACCGCTCGATCCGAGGAGCCGCGATGAAGAGCGGGCGAGCAGGATTCGTGAAGCGCTTCAAGCATCTGCATGAGCGAAGCTACGGCGTATCCCATGTCTATAAACATAGGGGTTAAAGCCATAAACATGAAGATAAAACTCTAGCAAGAGTTTAACAATAGAAAAAACAAGATGAATTTTATAGAAAGTGAAAAGAACAACAAGATAGGGGGTTTTTCATATGATGATTAGATTTTCAAGGAGAGCCGGTGAAGCCCTCGGACAAGCGTGGGCCACGGCAAAATCATTTGATACTGCGTATATAGGGACGGAACACTTACTGGCAGGTATATTGGCGGAAAAAGACGGCCTTGCCTGTGATTTGCTCAAAAGGGCGGGCGTTGACCGTTCCACCGTGATACGCCAGTTGACGGCGCTCAACCACAAGGCACCCGTCGAAGTCAAGGTTACGGCCATCGAGCAGCTGGACGGCAACGAGATCATCTCGATGATGACGCCGCGCACGCGCCAAGTGATCAATTTGGCGGCGCGCGATGCTCAAGCGCTCTCGCAAAGCGGCGTGATTGAGCCGGAACACCTTCTGCTCGGAATCTTGCGCGAGGGCGACAGTGTCGCCGTGAGAATTCTCGGGCAGTCCGGTATCTCATCGCGCGCTTTTCTTTCGATACTTTTACAAACAATGCAGACAGGGCTGGGAAGACGTGATCGCGCAAGCGAGCGATCCGGAGTTTCCTCACCAACTGTTCAGGACAGTTCCGCCTCAACTGCGGAATCAAATACGCCCACACTCGATCAGTTCAGCCGCGATCTTACGGAGATGGCGCGTGAAGGGCGCTTTGACCCGGTGATCGGTCGTGGTGATGAGATCAGGCGCGTTGAGCAGATTCTCTGCCGGAGGACAAAGAATAATCCTGTGCTCATCGGAGAGCCGGGCGTCGGTAAGACTGCCATAGCGGAGGGTATCGCTCAGCGAATGATCTCGGACGATATGCCTGAGCTGCTTGCGGATAAGCGCCTCGTGTCGCTCGATCTCAGCGGCATGCTTGCAGGGTCGAAATACAGAGGTGAATTCGAGGAACGTCTCAAAACGGGAATCGATGAGGCGGTCGCTGCAGGTAACGTCGTGCTCTTTATTGACGAGCTGCACACGATTATCGGAGCGGGGGCTGCCGAAGGCGCGATGGATGCGTCGAACATCCTGAAACCTTTGCTTGCCCGCGGAGAAGTGCAGGTCATCGGGGCGACGACGCTCGATGAATACAGAAAACACATCGAAAAGGATGCGGCACTTGAGCGCCGTTTCCAGCCTGTGATGGTAAATGAACCGAGCGAGTCGGATACCGTCGATATACTTTACGGTCTGCGTTCTCGCTACGAAGACCATCACCACGTCCGGATATCCGACGAGGCGATCGAAACGGCCGTCAAATTGTCGACGCGATATATAACTGATAGATTCCTGCCCGATAAGGCGATCGACTTAATCGACGAGGCGGCTTCGAGATTGCGTATCAATCAGGTTGGATGTTCAGATGAATTGCGCGCCATGCAAGAGGAGCTTGAAAGCGTTATCGCGGACAAAGAGAAGGCGGTAGAGGAAGAGGCTTTCGAAGTTGCCGCCGACCTGAAAGCGAAGGAAGAAGAGCTTGAGAAGAATATTCAGCAATATAAGGAAAGAGAAAAGCCGGAAGAGCGCGACGACTGGCCCGTTCTCACGAGCGATATGATCGCCGACATTGTATCGAGCTGGACGAGTATTCCCGTACGGACGCTCACGGAAGACGACAGTGAAAAGTTGCGTCGGCTTGAAGATGAGCTCCGCAAACGCGTTCTCGGTCAAGATGAAGCCGTTACTGCCGTTTCCAAAGCGATCCGTCGCGGGCGTCTCGGCTTGAAGGATCCCAAGCGACCGACAGGTTCGTTTATCTTCCTCGGTACGACTGGCGTCGGTAAGACGGAGCTGGCAAAAGCGTTGGCCGAGACGATGTTCGGCGACGAAAACGCCATGATACGTGTCGACATGTCTGAGTATATGGAGAAATTTGACGTCTCCAAGCTGATCGGGTCACCTCCGGGCTATGTCGGCTACGACGAAGGAGGGCAGCTCACGGAAAAAGTAAGGCGACAACCCTACTCCGTCGTTCTGTTCGACGAGATCGAAAAGGCGCATCCGGACGTCCTGAATGCGATGCTGCAAATATTGGAAGACGGGCGTTTGACGGACGGTCAGGGCAGAACCGTAAACTTCACGAATACGATCATCATCATGACGTCGAACATCGGAGCCAGAATGCTTGTCAGTCCTGAGGGGCGGCGCATCGGGTTCGCGCTCGATGACGACGGGCAGGATGTAGAGATCGACGCGAGAAACGAAGAGATTTACGGAGGCAAGACGTTTGATGAAGCGAAAGAGCTCGTCATGAAAGAATTGCATCGGACATTTTCGCCAGAGTTTATCAACAGGGTCGACGAGATCATCTTCTTCAAGATGCTCGACCGCGAGACGATGCGCCGCATTGTCGATATCATGCTCAACCAATTGTCCGCGAGGATCGCCGACATCGGCTTGATGACGGAAGTGACCGACGCCGCGAAAGATTGGCTCGCCGATAAAGGATATGAGCCGCAGTACGGCGCGCGACCGTTACGTCGCCTGATCCAGACCGAGGTCGAAGATCGGTTCTCGGAGGCTTTACTCGATCGTGTCGTAGAGGAAGGCGATACGGCAATCGTCGATCTCGACGTCGATGCCGATCATATCATCATCAGCAAGAAGGTTTCTGCTCCGGAGGCGAGAGAAGAGCGGGATGACCGTGACGCCTCTGTACTTGACACACAGGAATAAGCTACATCTGAGAAAGAAATCTCGACGTAATGATGCTTAGAGCGGTGACTGTATTTAGTATATACTGGTATTCGTAGAAAACTGATTCTTCAGTTTGCAAAGGAGCCGTTATATGTTAAATCAGGCGCCGCTCGCCGTCATCTTGGATCAAATCGCAGCTGCACCCATGGTTCGAGTGCTGCTCGCAGCTAATGAAAAAGCAATCGAAGTCGTCGATCCGTGGGCGCTGAAAAATTGGCTTGCAAGCGCCGTTATGCTCGCTCTCGCCGTTGTTTTTTACGTCATGAGAAAACCGATCGCCAGAGGCGTACTCCATCTGGTACTGGCGAGGACGAGACGCCATCATCCTAAAGCATATGAAACGATGCGCAGGGAGATGACAAATGCTCTAGGGTGTCTCTTTCCCGCTGTTTTTCTTTCCATCTCCGTCTCACAGGCGAAATTCATTCCCGAACCCTGGATTGCTTTTCTCGGACGTGTTTTTGATACGGTTGCGACGATGGTCGCTTTTTGGCTTTTGTACAAAACGGCCATGTTTGTCGGGATCATCATCATGCGACGCCCTACGAAATCGGGCTTGCCGATCGGCGAAACGGGCGCCAAGTTTGTTGTGTCGATGACCCGCGTGGCGATCATCGTGATCGGTGTTTTCGTCATTCTGTCTCTATGGGTAAAAAACGTCACGGGGCTCGTCACGGGCTTAGGTATCGGCGGGCTTGCACTATCGCTTGCTTCGCAAGATTTGCTCGCGAATTTCCTAGGGAGTTTGGCGTTGTTGCTTGATGAGCCTTTCAAGGTAGGCGATTGGATTATTACGACGCACGGTGAAGGAACGGTTGAGGAAATCGGGATTCGCTCCAGTAAAGTGCGATTGTTTGAAGGGGCGCTCATGTCGATCCCGAATAAAGAACTCGCGAACGCCGTGATTACGAATTCCTCGAATCGGACGATACGTCGCGCGGAGATGACGCTTACGCTTCCCTGGGAGATGTCTCCGGTACAGTGTGACGAATTCCGCGAACGCATCGCCATTATGTTGGACGATTGTGAGCCTATTATTTCCGTACAGTTTATTGAGATCAGTCATCTTAAACCGGATGGAATGGAACTGTACGTGCGGTATTTCACCGGGGAAGACTTTGAAGAAGCGTGGAAGACGCGTACGGAGGTCAACCGCGGTATGTTGAAGATAGCGGAGGAGATGAATCTTCATCTTTATATTCCTAGTCATGTGATTTTGATGGGGGACGAAACGAATGACGCAGGATAGAAACAGAAATCCCCGAGGTGGTCACACCTATGGGAACGGCAGAGAAAGGCGCTCTTTACCGAGAGCGGGGAACGAGCCGACGAGGGGGCGTAACAATGCGCCTAGAAACGATCGCAGGATGAATCAATCGTCACGTCGCGATTTGCGAGCGCCCGGAGGTAACGCGCGTGCGAATCACCAACCTGAGCGTGGTGAGCAACGGGTGCGTCGGGAGCAAGCCGCGACGCGTCGTGTGCAGCGTGATGCGATAAACCGCGAGGTGCGAAGGAAGCCCGAGCGAAGAATCCCGGGAGCCAACGCGGGGCGTCGCACTGCCGCCAAAATGTCAGCGGAAGCTGAGGTGCGCCGTAAGGTTAAAACAGTATACCTTGCGCTCATCGCCTGTTCGCTTGTCATTATTATTGTGTTTGCCGTGTTGCTCAAAGGGAAGTTGAAGACCGTCAAGGAGGTTCCGACCAATCCCAACGTGCATTATCAGTTTGAGGAACATCCGAGGCTCACTTTGCCGCCGATGGAAAGCTTTTTAGAAGGCGAGGATCCGGAAGAAGGATTCGAGGATGACGGTGAGAGCGCGGAGGATGACGGCGATGTCGCCGATGATGAAGGCGAGCAGTCGACGGATGCAGAACAGCCGTGACATGTGTTTGTTCCATTATGTTGCAGATCGATTTGGACGAAGTTTTGCCTAGAGCAAAACTGAACGGATAATAGATTGAAGCGTAAAGACGGATCAATGCCTTTCAAGGCTCCTAAGAGTCTTTGAAATACGACAGCGTCGCGATAAGTAACCGGTTGCTGTTGATTTTTTATAGGAGAATGATATGACCGAACAAAAACAAAGAAGCCCCATGAAGTCAGTCCTTTTTGTGATCATCTTGATCGCTGTTCTCATCGGCGGCGCATTTTTGATGTACCACAATCGCTTCATCAAGGCAGACGAAAAGATTAATGAGATGTGGGGACAGGTGCAGACGCAATATCAGCGTCGCGCGGATCTCATTCCCAATCTCGTCAATACGGTGAAAGGCTACGCCTCTCATGAGGAAAAAGTGCTCAAGGATTTGACGGAGCTTCGTACAAAACATCAGCAGGCGCAGACTCCCGCGGAGCTTGAGGCTGTCGACAGGGAGCTGCAAACGGCGATCAACATAGCGGTGGAGGCATACCCTGACTTGAAGGCGAATCAAAATTTCCTTGCGCTCCAAGATGAACTTGCGGGTACCGAGAACAGAATTGCCGTGTCGAGGAAAGACTACAACGCGGCCGTCGCGAGCTACAACAGGTCGGTGAGAACGATTCCGGGAAAATGGTTCGCTTCGATGTACGGGTTCGAGCCGAGACCGCTGTTCGAAGCGCAACCGGGAACGGATACGGCGCCGGATGTCAGCTTTTAAGAGAGGTGGATGATTCGATTGAATTTGGCTAAGAGACGTACAATTTCTTTAGTCGCGATCACGGTGCTGCTTGTGTTGCTGCCGCTTGTCGCGGCGTTCAAAGTGCCTGACAATCCGGGAGACGATTTCGCTTTTGACTCGACTGCGACGCTGTCCGAGGCGACGCGCCATACGATTCGCGAGACGAACCGGCAGATTGCCTCGACGGGTGCGCAAGTCGTGGTAGCCATGATCCCGACGCTCGGAACCGACAGTATCGAGGATGCCGCGCTTGAAATCTTCAGGACGTGGGGTATCGGCAGCCGCGATAAAAACAACGGCATCCTGCTGCTGGTCGCCAAAGAAGATCGCAAACTGCGGATCGAAGTCGGTTACGGCTTGGAGGGCGCCATCACTGATGCGACGGCGGGTCGCATCCTCCGCGATATCATCGCTCCGCGCTTTAAAGAAGACGATTACGATGGTGGAGTGCTTGACGGCTTTAACGCGATCATCACGTTGATTGCCGAGGAATATGACTTGGAGATCGATGCCGAAGGGTACGTACGGCATGAGTTGCCGGAGGAGGAGTCGTCGGAGAAGGGTTTTGATCGGTCTTATCTAATTTATATCGTCATTTTCATCGTCATTGCCCTTATAGCCATCATCTCGAGTAGACGAGGTTCTTTCGGTGGTGGAAGATATTACGGCGGCGATGACAGCGATGACAGCGATGACCGCTGGTCGGGCGGAGGAGGCGGATCCTCCGGAGGCGGGTTCGGCGGCGGTTCCTCCGGCGGCGGCGGTGCGTCCGGCGGTTGGTAGCGATCGGCAAGTGCCTGTGTTTGGGAGAGTGTAACAGATGGCAAAATTTTCCGATTTGGTAGTATTGACGGTTGAAGACCTTGAAAGAAATCTCGGTTCATCGAAGTTTTCCGAATTCGTGAAGAAATCGGAGGCCTTTTTCGTTGAGCAGGTGACGACGATTGCAAATCACATTCTCGCTCATCCCGATATTCGAGCCGTCTTTATATCCGGTCCGACGTCGTCCGGAAAGACGACATCGACGATGTTGATGAAGCGCCGTCTCACGGAAGCTGGGTTAAGAGCGCAACACCTCGAGCTGGACGATTATTATCGTCCGGAAAAACTGAAGTACGATCAAGACGGACGTCCCGATTATGAAAGCATTGAGACGCTCGACCTTGAATTGCTTGGGAGCGATCTCGAGCGGTTGTTTGCCGGCGAAGAAGTCGCCATCCCGACATTTCATTTTCCGACGAGATCGCGGTTGTATGAACCGGAGAAAAAGATCCTTCTGACCGACAACGATGTCCTTCTCGTCGAAGGGCTTCACGGACTGAACGACATCGTGATGGGAAAAATACCTCGCGAACAGCGTCTCAGCTATTTCATCATGCCGCACGGACGCGTGCTGTCCGATCGTCGTATGCTGTCAGGGAGCGATATTCGCATCTTGAGGCGCGTCAGTCGCGATGTCCGCAAGCGGGCGGCGACGGCAATTGATACGATTGATTACTGGCCGATGATCGATCGAGCGGAGCGCGATTTCATCCCGCGTTATTTGGAAGCGGCGGATTTTTATATCAACTCGGTATTGATGTATGAATTTACGGTAATCGCCCCGATGGCGCGGGCGGAAATTGAAAAATCGCTCGATCTCTTTTTCCGCGGCGATCTCCCACCCTCTCGCTATACGATTAACGAGAGCGGGCACTCGGATCTGAAACGCGCTATAAAGGAGGCAGTCCGCCTGTCGTATATCTGCGAACAGCTTCCCAAGGTCGACGCGTCGTTCGTTCCTGAGGATTCGATCTTGCAGGAGTTCATCTAGTTACCGGAATTTGTCGCCACAGGAGGGGTGCAATGTCAGATATGGATCGTTTGCCCCTGTGCTATGTCTGAACTTTTGGCTAAGGGGCGCAATGTCAGATACGGATTGTTTGCCCCCTGTGCTATGTCTGAACTTGTCGCTACAGGAGGGGCGTAACGGCGCCCTTTCTTTTTTCGGTAACACGTGACACTACGGAGTGATGACGGTATGGCCTATCATGCAACAGACAGATCCCGGTGGCGGTAAAATATCATCGGCACAACATAGAGAACAGGAGAGTGGAAAAATGGCTACGACGTTAACAAAACAAAATTTCAAAGAATTGGTCCTCGATAATGATAAACCTGCACTCGTCGATTTCTGGGCAGTATGGTGCGGCCCATGCAAAATGCTCACTCCGACAATCGAAGAGTTGGCGAAGAACTATGAAGGCAAAGCGCTTGTCGGAAAAGTGAACGTAGACGATGAGCGCGCACTTGCCCAAGAGTATCGCATTATGAGCATTCCGACGCTGTATTTCTTCAAAAACGGCAAGGTTGTCGATCAAATGGTCGGCGCGCGTTCATACGAAGATATTGCGAGAGTTCTCGATAAGTACATCGACTGATCACGATTAAAAGAGATTAGAAGACCACGCTGTTCGAATGGCAGCGTGGTTTTTTATGTCTGTAATCTGAGAGAAGTCAAACATTTGCATGTTATACCGAATCGGGCAAAAATTAGATATGATTGAATAAACCGACGTGATTTGAGGGAACGTGCCGCTACGAGGTATTGACTGGGGGATTTTGGATCGAAGTACGTCAAAGTGCTTGGCGGTCAGCTAAGACTGCTTACGCTGTATTAACGGGAAGACCTTGGGTCAAAGTACGTCAAAGTGCTTGCCGGTCAGCAAAGACCGCTTGCGCTGTATGGACAGGAGGAGCAAGATGACACGATTACTGACGAGAGAACAGCAAAAGACGCTGGACGTCCGCTTTTCTGAAGTGACGGGGCTTCCTTCCGTCTCATTGATGGAGCAAGCGGCTTCATGCATGTCGGAGTTCATTGAATGGCTGACGATTTCTCACGATATCGGAGAAGAATACCATGTCATCTATTTTACGGGAGCCGGAAATAACGGCGGTGACGGCTGGGCGAGCGCGCGACAACTGATGGCAAGCAGGCGCCGTGTCGCCGTTTTCGATGTCTACCCCGACAGGGAGCTCTCTCCCGACGCGGAGATAAACCGTTCGGCATATAAGAAACTCGGCGGTGAAGTAATCACGAAGAAAGAAGACCTCGCGAACAAAAAAGCGGAATTCGTCGTCGACGCGATTTACGGAACGGGGTTTGACGTCAGTCGTTCGCTCTCTTGCCGCGTTAAGGAAGCGCTTTCTCTTCTCGCATTGATGAAAGAATCAGGGTCGCATGTGATTGCCTGTGACATCCCGAGCGGTGTCGATGCCAATACCGGCTTTGCGGCTCCCGAAGCTGTGAGTGCTGATGTGACGTTTACGTTCGGAAGGCGGAAGATCGGCAATGTCACGCATCCGGGCTGCATGATGGCCGGAGAAGTGATCCTGTCTCGGATCAGCATGACGGACGAATTCGTCGATGAGACGCTCGGTGACGACCGCCGCGTGTTTGTGCTCGAGAGCGGAATAGAGATTTCACCTGACCGCGCCCGCGACGGGCATAAGGGTCAGTTTGGCCGTTTACTCCTGATTGGCGGCGCGGAGGGAATGGCGGGTGCGATGATTCTCGCTGCAAGAGCCGGAGAAAAGGCAGGAGTCGGTTATACGATGATACGCACTGTTGAGGCGTCTATGCCGTTGATAGCTTCGGCGATCCCGTCGGCACTGTTGTCGGTTGTTCCCGAGGAAGGTGAGACCACTAAAAAAGATTTGCCTGAACCTTCCGCGATCGCCATCGGTGTGGGAGCCGGTAAGGCTCCCTGGGTTGAAAAAGCACTCCGCCATATACTGCCTTTGAACGTTCCTGTGGTCGTCGACGCGGATGGTTTGAATGTGCTTGCCAACATGGCGGAGGCTTTTGAGATTTTGCGCTCTCGTACCGAGAACGGATTCCCGCCTGCCGTTTTGACGCCTCATCCCGGCGAGTTTCTGCGTTTAGTGCCGGAAGCATCGGAACTCCTCCGCAAAGATCGCCTTGAAGCGGCGCGATTCTTGGCCGATAAAGCACAATCGATCATCGTGCTGAAGGGGATGGCGACCGTCATCGCCATGCCGAACGGCGATGCGTACATCAATACGAGCGGCAATGTAGGACTCGCCAAGGGCGGTTCGGGCGATGTCCTGACGGGGCTGATCGCCGGACTTGCGGCTCAAACCGATTCGATCGAATCAGCGGTGACGCGCGCTGTATACCTGCACGGGCTGGCCGCCGACATCGCTGCCGATAATCTGATGTCTGAGACAGTCGTGACGCCCGAAGACGTGATTGACGCCCTCGGGGAGGCGCTTTTCAGGCCCTGAATGTGGTGCACGTTCATTCTTCCTCTCATGTAAGCTTGTCCAAGGTTATCACGTTGAGCGCTATATTATTAGAAGAGATAGCCTCCTGTTGAAGCCGGCTCCACCAGAGTTTCTTACTCTTCGATTAAATTGGTGCTCGCCGTGCTCCAAGCTGTCCAAAAAAGATCGGTGCTTCACTACAATTTACGCTTTACACACCGGATTAACTTCGTATTCGCGGCGATTGTAAGCAATCCAAGACAAGATCGATGATTTACTACCATTTTTGTTGGCTCTTTGATAAAATGAACTTGTTTCCGGGGCGGGGTGAAATTCCCGATCGGCGGTGATGCCTCAATGAGGACGAGCCCGCGAGCCTTTCGCATGACCGGGTGAGAATCCCGGGCCGGCAGTATAGTCTGAATGAGAGGAAACAGAGGTTCTTGTCTTCCATGGACCTTCGCCCCGATTATGCGGGGCTTTTTTATGGCTCCGTATCATGAGGAGGAGCTAAAAATGAGTGAAACGGATGTTCGCAATAATACGATTGCACGTGGTGAACGCAGGGGCGTGGCGAGCGCCAAATGGATCGCAAAAACAGGAGTATTATCGGCAGTTGCGATCGCGCTGATGTATCTTGAAATTTCTCTGCCGCTGTTTCCCGTATTTTTAAAATTTGATTTTTCGGAGATTCCGGCGTTGCTCGCCGCTTTTGCCATGGGGCCGCTTGCCGGGATTGCCGTCGAGCTCGTGAAGAACTTGGCGCATTTGCCGGCGACACACACCATGATGGTCGGGGAGCTGGCGAACTTCATTATGGGGAGCTGTTTTGTCGGTGTCGCAGGCCTGATCTATCGTTACAAGAAGACGAGAAAAGGTGCGATGATCTCAATGGCTGCGGGTACCGTCGCGCTGACCGCGTCGGGCGCTATCATCAATTATTTCCTGACGATACCGTTTTACATCTCCGCGATGGGTTTCACGCTCGACAAGATCGTCGAGATGACGAGAATGGCTGGCAACACGCTCGTACACGATTTGCCGACCCTGATCTTATGGGTTTTCATTCCATTCAACATTTTCAAAGGACTGGTGGTGTCGCTGATCGTCCGTTTGATTTACAAGAAACTGAGTCCATTACTACACCGCTGATTATCTGCTTGATTTACAGGTAGCTGAGTCCGCTGTTTCATAGTTGATGTCCGCTTGATTTGCAAGAAGCGGAGCCTGTTGTTACAACGCTAATCGTTGTCATCGTCCGCTTGCAATCGATGATCTTCTGCTAGTCGTCATCGCCTGCGTACAGTCGACGATCTTCTTCGCGGAGTCCGTCTTTTGTCAGGCGGAGGACGCGCGTGCAGACTTCGCGCAAAAAGGCGCGGTCGTGCGAGATGCTGATGACACAGCCGGGATACGTCGCGACGCTCTCTCTGAAAGCGGGGTTGCTCAAAGGGGATAGGTGGCGGCTCGGTTCGTCGAGAAGCAGGACGTTCGGTCTAGTCAGTCGCATTTTTGCAAACGCGAGCTTAACTTTCTGACCTCCCGACAGCGTCTCGATCGGGCGGATCATTTCTTCACGCGCAAAGTTGAGGCTTCCCAACAAGTTTGCCGCCTCCTGTCGGATACCGGCTCTACCGTCAGAAGCGAGATAATCGATGGCGCTGATCCGCGCGTCAAACAGTTCATGCCATTCCTGCGGCAGGTAAAAGATCTGAAGGTCATTCCGCTCGTGCAATTCCGAGACAACCAGTCGAAGGAGCGTCGATTTCCCGCATCCGTTTTCACCGGTGATGGCGATGCGCTCCGGTCCTTTGACGAGCAGTTCAACGTTTCTTGACAAGATCTTCTCGCCAATTTTCAGGAGCGGGAGATTGACGCGGATGACTTCCTTACTGTTCGGAATTCGCGGCATATCGGCGAGGAAAAAGTCGACGTCGTCTTCACGATCCGTTCGTTTTGTCCCGTCGGCGCGTTCGCGTTCCAACCGTCTCCCGGTCGATTTGACAGAGTGCATCTTTTTCTTCAGAAGGCGGGCTCCGGCCGGGTCGGCTCGCGAAATATTCTCCTGCGCGCGATGTACCTTGTCTTGAATCTCGAGGTGGCGTCGCATTTTCTTGCGGAAATCCTTTTCTTCTTTTACCGCCAATCTGTTCTGCCTGTCAATGTTGTACACAAACTTGGCCATGTATTCACGAAAACCGAGTCCGCTGTATGTCGCCCGCGCTTCCGTCCGACGCCATATCTGCTCGATATGCAGGATCTTGTCGGCGGTGCGTTCAAGCAGCGTTTCATCGTGGGATACGAAGAGAACAGGTTCAGGACAGTTAGCAATGAACGACTCGACGAGGTGTATGCCCTCGAGGTCGAGGTCGTTGATCGGTTCGTCGAGCACGAAAATATCGGGGCGTTGCAGCCGGACGAGAAGAAGGCGAAGTTTCATCCTCTCGCCGCCCGACAGCGATTGAATCTTTCTTTTCGAGAAGAGGATGTTCTCATTGAGCATGAATTCGTCTGCGAGACGGTAAAGATCACCGTCCGCGATGTAAGGGCGCGTCAACTCTTCGACCGTCTTGTCGTACAACCTCGTCGGTGTCTCCTGTGACAGATAGCCGAGGTGGTGAGGCGAATAATCGATGTGCCCCTGCCAGCTCAAATATGTGGATGCAAGTTCAGGCACGCAAATAATGCGCAGCAACGCCGTTTTACCGTTGCCTTCGGCACCGATGACGGCGAGCTTGTCGCCACTTTGCAAACTGAAACTGAGGTCGGAAATAAGTGTTCGTTGGTCGCGGTTTTGTGTGACCGAAAGGTTGTTGACTTGCAGCATAAAGACTCCTTTACATACACCATCCGCCTCATGCGGATGAGTTTTTCTAACTACTGGGAAGTCTTTAGCTGTTCATTCGTCTTTAAACCTCGCTGTGCAGATTGTTTGTCGGAGCCTAATAGAATCCGTCTTCTCAAGTAGAATACCAAGCGTGTGCACAGTTGTCAAAGGCCGCGAAACGGTCAAAACAGGATATTGCCGACACTGTTCTTCAATCCTTACGACAAGGGTGATATGACCTTGTCTATGTTAAAATATTCGGGTAGACCGGTATCGGTCATAAACGATTGTTTAGTACGAGAAATGGAGGCTGTTATGAACCTCAATGCTCCGCGCGGAACGCGAGATATTTTGCCCGAAGAAGCTGAACGCAGGCGTGCGTTAGAGCGCGCTTTTGCCGATGTCTGTGAACGGTACGGATTCGGCGAGATTCGTGTCCCCACTTTTGAGCATACGGAATTGTTCGTCCGCGGTGTCGGTGATGCGAGCGATATCGTCCGCAAGGAGATGTATACGTTTACCGATAAGGGTGACCGCAGTCTAACGCTGCGTCCTGAAGGGACGGCCGGTGTCGCGCGGGCTTACGTGGAGCAAGGCATGTCCTCATGGCCGGCACCCGTCAAACTTTGGTACAACATGAATATGTTTCGCTACGAGAAAATGCAAAAAGGGCGCTACCGCGAGTTCTGGCAGTTGGGCTGTGAAGTTTTCGGCAGTGACAGTCCGCAGGCAGACGCACAAGTTATCGGACTGTTGGAAACCTTTTTCAGAGAATTAGGTCTCGGTGAAGTTGATCTTGAGATCAACAGCATCGGCTGTCCCCTGTGCCGTGCCGATTATCACGAGGCGCTACGTCAATACTACGCCGCATACGTCGAGGACATGTGTGAAGACTGCCATGACCGCTTCGAACGCAATCCGCTCCGTATGCTCGACTGCAAGGAGGCGTATTGTCAGTCCTTGGCCATGAAGGCGCCGTCGCAGCTCGACTATTTGTGCGATGAATGCAAAGTTCATTTCGATAAGGTGAAGTCGTATCTTGACGAGATGGAAATGTCGTACCGTTTGAACTCGCGGCTCGTCCGGGGACTCGATTACTATACGAAGACCGTTTTCGAGTTTGTCTCTTCACACGTAGGGACGCAGGGTACGATCTGTGGCGGAGGTCGTTACGACGGTCTCGTCCGCGAGATCGGTGGCATCGACGTGCCGGGTGTTGGTTTCGCACTTGGCGTTGAGCGGCTCTTACTCGAGTTGGATGCCCAGAACGTTCCATTCGGGAAAGCTCAAAGTCCCGATCTCTTCATTGCGTCGTTCCCTTCGACGGCTGCCAATGCGCTCGATTTGGCGCAGACGCTGATTCGTTCAGGGCTCAAAGTCGAGACGGACGTGATGGGCAGAAGTCTAAAAGCGCAGTTCAAAGCGGCAGATCGCATGGAGGCGCACTATGTGCTGGTCTTGGGTGACACGGAAGTCTCGATTTCGAGAGGCAAGCTGCGGCGACTGTCTGACGGCAGCGAGCAGGATGTGCCTTTGACAGCCATCGGGACACTGCTTCGCGACTACAGAAAGAAGCGCACGATTTCTGAGAAGGAAGAGGTGCGATTCGAGCTGTAACCGGCCTGACGCGAGGACAGTAAAGGCTCGTTTTCGTGTATGATAGAAAACTAATCTGATTGAATAGACAGAACAAAAATCCATGGAGGTTTTATGAGCGAATCAATGGGCGCATGGAGGCGCAGTTCTCTTTGCGGTGACGTCACGGAGGATATGATCGGACAGGAATTGACGCTAATGGGGTGGTGCCATAGGCAGCGCGACCTCGGCGGTGTACTTTTTCTCACGTTACGCGATATCGCGGGTGAAGTGCAAATCGTCGTCGATGGCGATTCTCCGATCGATGTTCGCGAGAAAGCGAAAACTGTGCGCGGCGAGTACGTGCTCGCATGCCGCGGCTTGCTCAGGAGGCGAGCGGCGATCAATCCGCAGATGAAGACGGGATTAGTCGAGCTGCACGCGCAGGAGCTCAGGATCTTGTCCGTTGCTGAAACGCCGCCCCTCTACATTGAGGAGGATATCGACGTCAATGAGTCGGTTCGCTTGAAATACCGTTATCTCGACCTTCGACGCCCCGACATGCAGCGCAACTTATTGGCGCGCCATCGCATCACGGGGATCACGCGCAGGTTTTTTGACGAAGAGGGCTTCATTGACGTTGAGACGCCTACGCTAATTAAGAGCACACCGGAGGGCGCACGCGACTACCTCGTGCCATCACGCGTTTTTCCGGGAAAATTCTTCGCACTTCCGCAGTCGCCGCAATTGTTTAAGCAGCTCCTTATGCTTGCCGGATACAACAAGTATATGCAGATTGCTCGCTGTTATCGCGATGAGGACCTTCGGGCAGATCGACAGCCGGAATTTACACAGGTCGACATCGAAATGGCTTTCGTCGGTGAAGACGACGTCTTGGATGTAAATGAGCGTTATTTGGCGACCTTGATGCGCGAGTTCAAGGGAATTGAGATTGAGCTCCCGATCAGGCGTATGACGTGGCGCGAGGCGATGAATCGCTACGGGACCGATAAGCCTGATTTGCGTTTCGGTATGAAGCTCGTCGATTTGTCCGATCTTGTTGCGGGCGGATCGTTCAAGGTGTTTGCCGACGCTGTGGGTGCTGGCGGTATGGTCGCTGCGATCGCAGTGCCGGGAGGCTCCGACATGTCGCGCCGCGAACTCGATGATCTCGCTACTTTTGTGAGAGGCAACACGGCTGCCAAGGGCCTCGCATGGCTCAGTTTGAGAGATTGCGTGAGCCGCGGTTCCGTCGCCAAATTCTATGACGCCGACTTCGTGCGCGAAGCGTTGAAGAGGGCGGGAGAAGACGATACGGCACAGCTCCTCATCGTGGCGGATGCCGACAAAATGGTTGTCCTAGAGACGCTAGGCGATCTTCGCATTGAGGTAGCTAGACGTTACAATCTCATTCCGGATGATCGCTTCGAGTTTTGCTGGGTGACGGAGTTCCCGCTCCTCGAGTGGTCTGAAGAGGCGGAGCGTTTCGTGGCGAAGCACCACCCCTTCACGGCGCCCATGGATGAGGATATCCATATGCTGGACACGAATCCCGGTGAGGTAAGAGCGCGCGCCTACGATATCGTTCTGAACGGCACGGAGCTAGGCGGGGGCAGCATTCGTATCCACCAGCAAGAACTGCAGGCCCGCATGTTTGAGATTCTTGGATTCACGCCGGAAGAGGCAGAGCGTCAATTCGGCTTCCTGATGAGCGCTTTCCGTTACGGCGTCCCCCCGCACGGCGGACTTGCGTACGGGCTTGACCGCATCGTCATGCTGTTGTTGGGCGCGGAGAGCATTCGCGAGGTGATCGCTTTCCCGAAGGTTCAGAACTCATCCTGCCTCATGACGGAAGCGCCCGATATCGTCGCGGAACATCAGCTGAAGGAGCTGGGACTTGTGATCGCGAGCGAAAAGCACAAGAAGAAAGAAGAGGCGAAAGGGTAAGGAAATGATTTCCACCCTCGAACAAGTTATTACGCTTAGTACGGCTCAACCGGAGAGCAAATTTTCAGGTCGCCCACGCTTCTTTTCGTCTTCTTCGCAGCACGAGAGTATTGAAGAGTATTTTTCGCAATACGCGACGGAGTCAGATAAGTGTAAAGAGAGGCGGGAGAAAAAGGAAAAACAGGAGAAGAAGCCTCTAAAACGCCGTGTCATCGACTTTGTCATCACGATTCTGGTCGGTATCCTGCTCGCGTTGTTGTTGACGCACTTTGTCATCCAGCGCAATACGGTCATCGGATCATCGATGGTTCCTACGCTTGCCGATCGTGACGAAGTGTTTGTCGAGAAGATCTCGCGACTTTTTGAAAACGGCCTAAAGCGCGGCGATATCGTTACGGCAGACACGCATGAGAAAACTGTTGACGGCCTCGAAATGATCATCATCAAGCGTGTTATCGGGGTTCCGGGCGATCGCGTGACAATTAAACACGGCGAAGTATACGTTAATGGAGAGCTGTTAGATGAACCATACCTTGCGGAAGGAGTGCGAACGGCGCCCCATCATGAGAAGTACGCTGACGTGACGCTTCAAAAAGACGAATATTATCTGCTCGGCGACAATCGCGCCAATAGTCGCGACAGTCGAGACATAGGGCCGGTGACGCGCAGTGAAATTGAGGGTAAGCTCATCTTGCGATTTTATCCTTTTAGCAAATTCGGTGTACCGAAGTGAATTTGAGGGTAAACTATCTTGAGGTTTTATTCTTACAGCAAATATCGCGATGCCACAGTGAACTCGAGGTAGACTGTCTTGAAGCTTTATACTTTTATCACATTCTGAGCGCTGGCGTGAAATTGAGATAAACTGTCTTGAGGTTTTAACTAATTTAAATTCGATGTATCGTAAAAGAAGTTTTTTTACTAGAAAGAGAAGGGTTGAATAATCGTTCATGAAAAGAACACCTGCTGAATTCATTCGTAATTTTTGTGTCGTAGCGCATATTGACCACGGAAAATCAACGTTGGCCGATCGCATGATCGAGCATACGGGTTCTCTCAGCGCGCGCACCATGCAACAACAGGTGCTCGACAATATGGATATTGAGCGAGAGCGCGGCATTACGATTAAAGCGCGTGCTGTGCGGATGGAATACACAGCGCAAGACGGGCAGGATTACATTTACAACTTGATCGATACGCCGGGACACGTTGACTTTAACTACGAAGTCTCACGATCGCTTGCCGCCTGTGACGGCGCTATCCTGATCGTGGACGCCTCTCAGGGGGTCGAGGCGCAGACGCTCGCGAATGCTTATCTGGCGATTGACGCGGGGCTTGAGGTTCTGCCTGTTATCAATAAAATCGATCTCGATTCAGCACGTCCGGAGGAAGTGCGACATGAAATCGAAGAAGTCATAGGACTCGACGCCTCGGAGGCCCCCTTGATTTCTGCCAAGGAAGATATCAACATTGATGAAGTTCTCGAAAAGATCGCACAAGTGTTGCCGTCGCCGGCGGGTGACGCCGACAAACCCCTCCGTGCGCTTGTTTTTGATTCGCTCTACGATGCCTACTTAGGCGTCATCGCGCATATCAATATTCGAGAGGGAAAACTCTCGATGGGCGATGAGATCCTTCTCATGCACTCGGGGAAGGAGTTCACCGTCACGTCGCTCGGAACATTTTCACCGACATCAATGCAGCCCGTCGAGACGCTTTATGCCGGCGATGTCGGTTACGTCGCCGCCAGTATCAAGAGTGTAAGCGATACTGCCCCGGGCGACACGATCACGCTTGCCGAGGATCCGGCTTCGGAACCCTTGCCCGGCTATAAGCCTGTCAGCCAGATGGTATTTTGCGGGATGTACCCCGTAGACGGTGCCGATTATCCTGACTTGCGTGACGCGTTGGAGCGCTTGCAATTGAACGATGCGGCACTCTCCTTTGAGCCTGAGACATCAACAGCGCTCGGATTCGGTTTTCGGTGCGGATTTCTCGGGCTTTTACACTATGAAATTATTCAGGAGCGTCTTGAGCGCGAATTCGACCTTGATATCATTTCGACTGCTCCTTCTGTCGCATATAAGCTGAACATGGTTGACGGGACAACCATGATGCTGGAAAACCCGACCAATATGCCACCTCCCGATCGTATCGCAAGTATTGAGGAGCCCGTTGTCGCTGCGTCGATCATGACGCCGAAAGATTACATCGGAAACATCATGGAGCTCTGCTACAATTACCGCGGACAATATGTCAACACGGAATATGTCGATGAGTACCGCGTCAATCTTCATTTCGATATGCCGCTCAACGAGATCATTTACGACTTTTTTGACGCATTGAAATCGAGCTCGAGAGGCTACGCTTCGCTCGATTACGAAATGAAGGGATGGCAAGTCTCCGATCTCGTAAAGCTCGACATGATGATCAACAACGAGCAGGTCGACGCGCTCACATTCATACTTCACAAGGACGACGCTTACAGGCGCGGTCGCGCCATGGCAGAAAAATTGCGCGAAAACATTCCGCGTCAACAGTTTGAGATACCGATTCAAGCATGCGTCGGCGGGCGCATTATCGCGCGCGAGACCGTCCGTGCTTACCGCAAAGACGTCACTGCGAAGTGCTACGGTGGCGATATCTCGAGAAAGAAAAAGCTCTTAGAGAGACAAAAGGAAGGGAAGAAACGCATGCGCAAAGTCGGAAGCGTCGAAGTCCCTCAGGAAGCCTTCATGAGCGTCTTACGCTTGAGCGACGATTAAGTCTTCGCCAAATCGTTGATCAGGTTTGCCCTGAACAGCGATTCTGTGTGAAGGAGGCAGCATCTTTTTGGACATCGGTGCCTGTTCCGTATTCGTCTTAAAGGCATTTTAGTGTATCATGGGATGCGCCGGCAGTATTGAATGCTGCCGTTTAGCGATATGCGGACATGGTGGAATTGGCAGACACGCTGGACTTAGGATCCAGTGGGAAACCATGCAGGTTCGAGTCCTGTTGTCCGCACCAAAAACCCCTGTGATGCTGCTATTACAGGGGTTTTGCTTTTTTACGATACTATATAATTTTTGAATTTTAAAATCAAGCTGATCAATGACTGTCTTTTCATCGTCAGGAATGAAGTGAGAATACATGTCCAGCGTCATTGACACTTAGGTGTGTCCGAGGCGTTTACCGAAGGGAATTTCATTTACTTAGGCAGGAATTTTTGTTAGAAGAATAGACATTGACTAGGGAAATTGCGGAGCAGTGATTAGTGTAGATATTTTTAGAACTCATGCAATATTGATTGAAATTATGAGTTACAGCATCTTATGCTCACCACATCAATGATTTTAGCTGATAAAATAATGATTAATGAGCCAGTAAATGGCGCGTAACAGATCGTATCGCTGACGACTTAGAATTAGGGAGGACAGCATGTCAACGATTCCCATTGTATACATGTGCATTATTAGCACTATCATAGCAATAATAATTATCGCAATTATCTTACCTGTTATTGGTATCTATATTTGGGCTGCGTATAAGAGGGACAAGGAATTCGCAAAGAAAAACAATATGTCTGTCGCGGAATTTCTTTCAAGTCGGCAAACTCGTCCAAAAACGGATAGACACCCTGCAAACCATGAAGAAACAGATTGAGCAGATTTATAAGAGCCGTATCATTGCCGTATCGTGACGCGATCGGTTTCCGTTACATTGAATGGATGACATCCAACGGAGAAGGGGGTAAATTACACTCTTCTCAAACGTCTGCAGAACAACGCATCAACCGTGGAATGGAGATCTGGATATTACGGTGCGGCGGAGCCGCCGTTCCGCCGCACGTTGAGCCATCGTTCCGTAAAACGAGGGCTCTCTGTTCCGTAGTAATGGAGCCATTTAAAGAGGTTTGAATCGATTACCGTACTTTTCCCTCATCGAAGGGAATTCTGGATTTTGACTGAGATTGATGATGTACGCATTATGTTCCAGTCGGTCATAGATGGCGTCGCTCATTGTTTGCCCTCGCATTTTCATGGCACAGCCCTTGAGGTCGTATTGCGTGCACAGAATGGTCGACGTCCGGTCAGACAGTTCTCTGTCGTGGATGAGCTCATAGAGCAAAGCGGTTTCTGTTTCGTCAATAGCCGAGAGCATGTAGTCGTCAATGATGAGCAAATTGCAGTTTAACAGTTCTCTCTTGATTTTTTGCTCTTGAAACTCTGAGGCCATTTTGAGGTCTTCAAGAAGTGTCCTCATCCTCGTAAAACGTACAGAATAAAGCTGCCTGCATGCCTCTCGCCCAACAGCACAAGCCAGATAACTCTTGCCGCTTCCTGTCGCTCCCATGATGACAATGTTGCGGCTGGAGAGGATAAAGTCGCACGATGCCAAGCGGAGAACAAGCGATCGGTCAAGCATACGGCTCTCGCTGTAATCAATGTCCGAGATGTGGGCATTTGGTTGTTCAAAGGCAGCCTTTTTTAAGAGACGTTCATGCTTGGCATCTTGACGGCGATTGATTTCACAGTCAACCATGAGCCCCATNNCATT
>JGI24708J26588_10001130_pt1 | contig 21182 bp, 18 predicted proteins | sample BioPla1DNA2_FD_26588 | JGI IMG/M metagenome (IMG submission 26588) | reverse complement strand
CAGTTATTTAGGTATTCTACTTTATGAGTCTGCATTAAAATATTTCGTTATAATTTGTATATTATTTATTTCTATAAGGGTACCATTCCTATGTAATTTTAAAATAAAAAATTTGTTTAATATAATATCTAAATATAAAATACAGATTATTTATTTTTTGTCTTTAGTACTCTATATAGTATTTAGAATTAAACCTTATATAAATATGGATATAAATTTGATGGACATTCTTGTGATAATCTTATTTGGTGTCACAAATGCTAATGGTTCTATAAGTACAATTATTAGTTATATATTCATATTTTGGGGGTTAGTTTATTTTTTACAAGATTATTTGAATATAGAATTGGGAGGATTGCATTATTCTAAAATAATTCGATATAGGTCTGTACATGAGTGGTTTAATAGTTATATGAAAAAAGTAATTGTATATATAATAAAAGCACTAATACTATTGATGTTAATTACTTTAGCTATATCGTCATTATTTAAATTTAGTGGTTTTTACAACAGTGTTTTTCAAAATATAAATTTATCAGTTTTATTATATCAATTTTTTGTCAACGGTTTTTTACAAATGCTATTTTATGTATTATTTGTTTTTATTGTTACATGGGACACCCAAAATACGTTTATAGGATTTTCAGCATTATTGGGTACATCCGTATTTATGTTTAGAGGTTTTAATACTTACTATGTATTACCCCTAGCATTGAATAGCCTTGGAATAGTAGTAGAAAATAAAGTTTCAGTGTTTTATATAACTACAATAATTATATTATATATATTTGTTGAGTTACTCTATATTAGAAAATTACTTAAAAACGATGTTTTTTAAAATTATTGGAGGTACTAAAATATGAATATTATTAAACTGTCAAATGTTTCTAAGTCCTTTAAAGATATTTGTATATTCGAAAACTTAGATATTGAATTTAATCAAGGAGAAATACACGGAATTATTGGGCCAAATGGATGCGGAAAATCAGTTTTATTTAAGCTAATATGTGGCTTTATGTTACCGGACAAAGGTAATATATACATTGATGGTGTTGAGTTAAATAGAGATAATCGTTTTCCAACAAATTTTGGTGCAATTATCGATAGACCAGGATACATAGATGATATAAGTGGTTTCGACAATCTCAAACATTTAGCCTCGATTCAAAATAAAATTGATGATCAGAAAATTGAAGCTACTATGAACTTGTTAGGACTTAATCCAAAATCGGAAACTAAAGTTAAAAATTACTCACTGGGAATGAAACAAAAACTTGCAATATGCCAGGCAATTATGGAAGACCAATCTGTGTTAATTTTAGATGAGCCTTTTAATGCCCTTGACTTTGATAGTGTAGGTAAGGTTCGTCATTTGCTTAAAGATTTTAAACAAGAGGGTAAAACTATATTATTAACCAGCCATAACAAAGAGGATATTGATGCTGTTTGTGATAAAGTTTATCGCATTAATAATTATAATATTGATATAATGAATTAATCTAAAATTTAATCCAATCCTTAGACAGGTAAAATACTACTTTATTCTTTTTTCTTTCTACTAAAATTATACCCTAACAAGACATATAATATTAAATCTTCTTACATACCCTATGATTATGTTGGATTATATAGTATAATATTGCCGTAGAAAAAATATAGTAGAAGATTTTATTTGGAGGAAACTAATGAAAAACACTAATGGAAATTGTTTAATTGGCCAGTCAGGTGGGCCAACAGTAGCAATTAATGCAACTTTGTGTGGTGTTTTAAACCGTGCAATGGAAACTAATGCTTATGATACTATTTACGGAATGGTTAATGGTATCGAGGGATTACTACAAGACAAAATCATCAATCTTTCAGAGATTTTCGGGTCCCAAGCTGAAAGGGAAAAGCTACAGACTACCCCTGCAATGTATTTAGGCTCTTGTCGCTTCAAACTACCCTCACCTGAGGAGTGTCCTGATACCTATGCCAAGATTTTTGATATCTTCAAAGAGCATAATATTACTAGCTTCTTTTATATTGGTGGTAATGATTCAATGGATACTGTTTTAAAGCTTTCTAATTATGCTAAAGAACATGGTCACTCAGTTCAAGTTATGGGTATTCCTAAAACCATTGATAATGATCTTCCTATTACCGACCATACACCAGGTTACGGAAGCGCTGCTAAGTATGTTGCAACTTCACTTCTTGAAATTGCCCATGATACCTATATCTATAATATGCCCTCTGTAACTATAGTTGAAATTATGGGACGTAATGCAGGTTGGCTAACTGCAGCCGCAGCTTTAGCACGTAATGAATATAATTCTAGCCCAGATTTAATTTATTTACCTGAGGTAAAGTTATGCCGTGAAACTTTTATTAAGGATGTAAAGGAACTACAAAAGAAACGTGAAAATATAATTATAGCTGTTTCCGAAGGTGTTAAGGGCGTAGATGGGGATTACCTATCGGCAAGTGGTGATGCGGTGGACAGCTTTGGCCATAAAGCTTTATCTGGTGCAGCTACGGTTCTAGAAGACTGGATTAAGGCAGATATTGGCTGTAAAACACGTTCAGTAATCTTAAATGTTCTTCAAAGAAGTGCTGCTTATATCTGCTCAGCAACAGATATTAAAGAATCACTTATGATAGGATCTGCTGCAGTAGATGCAGTTAAAGATGGTATTACAGGTAAAATGGTATGCTATAAACGTATAAGCAATGACCCATATAAGGTTGAAATTATCACTGCTGATGTAGATGGTATTGCTAACGCAGAAAAGATGATACCTAAAGAGTGGATTACTGATGATCAATCTGATGTTACACAAAATTTTATAGATTATGCTAGGCCTCTTATTGAAGGTGAAATGAAGATTCCTTTCAAAAACGGGCTTCCTCAGTACTGCGATATTAAACATCTACAGTAATATAGAGGCTATAAACTTAAAGAGGATGTATATCCTATAGAAGACTTTTCACAAGCAAAGCTTGTGCTTGTCTTATATGGGACATACATCCTCTTATTTATTTACTACTATTATTCCAAGTGTTACCAACAATAGGCCCACTACATGCACTAGTAGTATAGGTTCTTCTGGCAAAAATATTGCTCCTAAAATACTTGCTGATACTGGAATTATAAATTTAAAGATTGATAGGTCCCCAACCTTTCTAACTTGTAGTATATAGAACCATATACCAAAGGCTGCTGCCGATAGAAAAGCACTATATAAAAACAGCCCTGCTGATAGGGGTGTAAAACTTAACTGACTCGGCCTTCCCCCCATAGTCATTGCTACTATAAAAAGGAGTACTGACCCTACAATCATTTGCCAACTAGTCATTACTAGGGTGGGCAGTTTACTTCCCAACTTCTTTGCTATAATCATAGAAATTGCGCTATTTAAGCCAGCCATTAACATGAATCCTTCTCCCATTATCCTAACTTCAAAAAGGTTGCCTGTACTGGTGGCATTTATATTAACAATAACTAATCCTAAAAATCCAAGTATAAGGCCTACAGATTTCTGCTTGTTTATCTTATCATCTACATATATATAATGTGCTAGTAAAATGGAAAAGAAAATGCTCATTTGTTCAAGGACCATGGCTTTAACTCCTGGAGTATTTGCAAGTCCAATATTAAAGAAGAAATACTGAAGTGTTGTTGAGCATATCCCTAGTATTATTATATCTTTAATGTCTCTAGATTTTATATTAAATAATGGCATCCTTAGAATCAAGGCTAGTATAAATAAGAGCAGGCCTGCCAGAAAAAATCTCATACTAATTAGTGTTAAGTTCACACTAATATCTGACCCACTAATATTCATCTCTCTATAACATGTTTTTATTACAGGCATTGCACTTCCCCACAGTAAACAAGCAAATATTGCCAGAAGTGTTGTTTGTAACCTAGTAGGGTCTTTTTTCTCTTTTGTCACTTTACACATCCTCCATTGGATAAAAAAAGTTCCCAGTTATCTAGGAGCTTTTTTTATCTTTATTTATTTAAATTCATTCAAACTAGTACAGCGGATATTTCTCAATTAACTTTGTTACTCTTAGGGATGCTTCTTCCTTATTAGTTTCAAAGTCTGTAAGGGTAATATGGATAATATCTGCAATTTCTTCCATATCTTCTTCAACCATTCCTCTTGTTGTTACTGCTGGCGTTCCAAGACGAATACCACTTGTAACAAATGGACTTTCTGTTTCAAAAGGTACAGTGTTCTTATTGCAAGTTACACCTACTTCTCCTAATAGATGCTCTGCATCCTTACCTGTAATTTCTATATTTCTAAGATCTATCATTAGTAGATGGTTATCTGTACCACCTGATACAATATTAAATCCTTTGCTTTCAAGTGAGTCTGCTAGTGCTTTAGCATTCTTGATTACCTGCTCTTGATATTCCTTAAATTCAGGCTGCAATGCCTCATAAAAGCTTACTGCTTTAGCAGCTATAACATGCTGAAGTGGTCCACCCTGAATACCTGGGAAAATTGCCTTATCTACTTTAGCAGCATGCTCTTCTTTACATAAAATCATTCCCCCACGAGGTCCTCTTAATGTTTTATGGGTTGTAGTTGTTACAAAGTCAGCATATGGAACTGGATTACTATGAAGTCCCACTGCAACAAGCCCTGCAACATGAGCCATATCAACCATAAAGTATGCTCCTATTTCATCAGCAATTTCTCTAAATTTAGGGAAATCCAGATCCCTTGAATATGCGCTAGCGCCTGCAATAATCATTTTTGGCTTGGTTTCTATTGCCATCTCCCTTACTGCATCATAATCAATGCGCTGAGTGTCTGCATCAACTTCATAGGATATAACATTATAGTGTTTACCTGACATATTTACTGGGCTACCGTGTGTAAGGTGACCACCATGACTTAAATCCATACCCATTATTGTATCTCCTGGATTTAAAACCGCAAAAAATACAGCTTGGTTTGCCTGTGACCCAGAGTTTGGCTGGACATTAGCATGGTCTGCCCCAAATAATTCCTTAGCACGATCTATTGCAAGAGTTTCTACCTTATCTACAACCTCACAACCACCATAGTATCTTCTCCCCGGGTAACCTTCTGCATATTTATTAGTTAGAGGGGATCCCATAGCAGCCATTACCGCTGGACTTACAAAGTTTTCTGAAGCAATAAGTTCAATGCCATTTCGTTGCCTATCTGTTTCTTCTGTAATTAGCTTTGCAATCTCAGGATCAACTTTCACCACATCTTCATTTGAATACATAATCTTACCTCTTTCTTTGTTTAATTATATTACTTAAGATTTAGTTTACCATAAAGTTACACCTTATTCCATAAATATGCCCTTTATTTTTATTGGAAAGTTCACCTATTATGCTTTCCCTTTATTGAATAATTATTAATATTGATGTAAAATTTATATACTATCATTATATAAGATTTTGCGGAGGTTGTAATGAATGAATTTAAATCAAAACAGATTTTACACTTTGCAGTAAAAGCTGGCGAAATCATGTTACAAAGCGGTGCTGAAACTTACCGGGTTGAGGATACAATAAGTCGCATATTAAAATCCAAGGATTTTAATATTGCTGAAACCTTTGTTGTTCCCACCTGTATTATAGTCACTATTGATAATCCTAATATAGAACCCATTACCCATCTAAAGCGAATTAAAAACCGTAGCACCAGGCTAGATAAAATAAGCCTGGTAAATGATTTGTCAAGAAAATATGTAGATGGATTAATTTCTACAGAAGAGGCCTTACTAGAACTTGATTGTATAAATAGTACTAAATCCTATTCCGCCCCTATGATTATATCTGCTACAGCTGTATCTGCTGGTTTTTTTACCCTTATGTTCGGTGGAAGGCTTATTGATTTTTTCCCTTCCCTGCTTATTGGTTTTTTACTTGCGGTGGTAAATATATGGTTTACAAGTAGGGATGTAATTTCATATCTAATATACTTTAGCTCTGGCTTTATCATTGGCGCTAGTGTTATATGTATATCTTGGTTTGCTCCAAGCATTAATATTGATTCAGTTGTTATAGGTAGTATTATGCCCCTAGTACCTGGTGTTGCCTTTACTAACTCCATAAGAGATATGATTGGTGATGAAATCATATCTGGCTTATCAAGGGGAGTTGAAGCCTTGTTTATTGCAGTTTCTATTGCTGCTGGTGTGGGGATAGCCATGAATATTTTTTCTTCTATTGGAGGTGTTTCTTTATGATTATTGGGGTAATAAGCGCCTTTATTGCTACTATCGGATTTTCTATAATTTTCCATGTACCTAAGGAGGAGCTAATTTTTTGTGGTTCCATAGGTGCCTTAGGTTGGTTAGTTTACTTACTTTGTATAGACTTTGGTAGTTCACCCATTGTTGCCAACTTTATTGCATCTTTAATTGTGTCCCAAGGCTCTAGTAGCCTGGCTAAAATTCGTAAAATTCCAGTTACAATATTACTTATTCCTGGAATTATTCCTGTTGTACCAGGAGCAGCCACCTACCAGACCATGCACTCTCTCCTACTTGGTGATTACATGGAAGCTGCATCCTATGCATCTTACACCTTCCAAGTTGCAGCGGTGATTGCTGGGGCTATAGCCCTTACCACAATGCTGCCTAGAATACTGGGGACAGTTAACAAATAAAACTAGTCAAAAAAGGGACAGTTAATAATTTAACTGCCCCTTTTCTTTTAATCCTAGTGACTTAAGTTTGCCCTTTTTCTTTTCTTCACTTTACTAACAATCAGGTAAATAGCTAATACTAATAAGGCAATTATTAATAATATAACTCCTACAATAATTAAAGAAATCTTATTTGGACTTCTTACTAACCTAATAATATTTTTACTATCTTCTCTTACTTTACGATCCTGAGACATTGCATATTGATCTGGAATAGTCGGTAGACCATCAACTTCATCAAAGGATTGTAGGTAGGATGCTAGGGCATACCATTCTTTTGCTTCACTTCCGTCTTTATTGTATACAATACATTCATTAAAGTCTTCTATAGGATTCCCGTCTGCATCCTTAGGAATAATTGCAAGAATTCCCTTAGATTTATCCATCACTGCACCAAGCATTTGGGCTGAGTATAAATCTGAAACTACCCTATATAGCTTATCATTCTCTATTTCAACCTCTTCCCCTTCTTCATTTACAAGAATAACATCTGTGGATCTATTTAAGATTATTCTATTTGGGTTAAAGTTGTAATGCAATCCTGTGTTATATAGTTGTGATGCTGGCATAATAGAGGTTATAGAGGCATCTACTTCAGCAACCGTTTTAAGTTCCTTACCTGTGAGATATACACTTCCTATAGGATAACCTATAGTTCCATCAGCCCCAATACCTAAGGACATAACTTCATAGGCATCAGCAATGCTAATAGGACCTTCCTTAAAGGCTGCCCTAATGGTACCAACTGGAACAATTGATACATCTACTGGTATATAGTCATCCCCTTCTGCCTCCTTAATACCATGTATTATTGAATCTGCAATTAAGTGGCCAATTGCTTGATCTATATGATTCTCATTCATTTCCCTTAAATCTGTAAAGTCAAATGGACTATAGGCAATTATCTCTTCGTAATCTGTAAATCCATATTCTTTTAAGAATTCATTTACATAATCCCTGTATTCTTCAATTTTCTCTAAAACCTCCTCATCTGCCTTTACATCTTCATTAACAGGTACAAGGTCGTAATTTTCTACGTCCCATCTACCTTTACTATTTTGTTTTAGATTAATAACTCCTAAGTTTTTGCCATATTCACCACTACTAAAAATATTAGTACTGCCTATGTTAATAGCTTCTTCATGTGTTGAGTGGGTATGTCCACTTATTATTATATCTATTTCAGGAACTTCTTTGGCTAAAATTTCATCTTCTGAATATTTAGGTGTTTCAGAGGTCCCACTATGTGAAAGGCAAACAATAATATCTGGATCTTCTTCTGATTTTATTATTTTAACTATTTCCTTAGCACTATCAACATAATTATGGAACTCAAGCCCACTATTTGGCGCACATTCAATCGCATCATCACCTAATAATCCAAAGATAGCAACCTTAACACCACCTTTATCCACAATCATATAATCCTTAACTCCATAGCTTTCCATTGAGTTTTTAAGAGTCTTAGCATCTTCATCAGTAGAGTTTTCCCAGTCGATATTGGATATTGTCATAGCTGGTACTGGGTCCCCACTATTTAGTGCTGCATCAAACATGTTTGCAAGGCCTATGCTACTGTAGTCAAACTCATGATTTCCTAAGGTAACTGCATCATAGCCTAGCAATCCTAACATCCTAAGCTCTACGGCTTGTGTATCAAATACAGTTTGGAATAAGGTACCCATTGCAAAGTCCCCACCATCAAGTACAAGGGTATCTGGATCCTTTTCCCTAGTTTCATTTATTATTGTTGCAATTTTAGCAAATCCCCCAGATTGAACTAATTTCCCATCTTCTTTAAATTCCCTTGTGTCTATATAGGAATGTAGATCATGGGTAAATGTAATAGTAAGTTCCTTGTCTGAAATAGTATCTGCGCTAACAGTAGGTGCTGATACGCATGTCAGCAAAGTAAAGGCTAGTAATAATAATGATAATGTTTTTTTCATTTTAATCTCCCCTCATCTAAGTACATTGTTAATAAACCGAATTGATTCATTATTTCTTCTGATATTTCTTGTATGTCATTTATTTTATCTTCTTGTACACTGGTGCTAGTTGTAATTCGTTCTGAGGCTATAGATAACTCCTTAATAATATCCATACCTTCTTCAACTGTTTGTTCCCTACTTTCTGCCCCACTTACCAGGCGTCCTCCTACATTTGCTTGGAATATAATTAGCAAGCCAATAACATTCATGGATATGTATAATTCTGTTATATCAGCAAGCCCCAGTGTAGGAAAGAAATACTCTGGCCATAGCTGGTAAAGTGCAACCAACAAGATAGTACCAAAAATCATGGAGAAAATAGTAATCTTTTTATCAAAAAACATTGCTGTAAGTGCAACACAAATAAATAAGAGAAATACGCCCCCTATTGCTCCTCCCTGTTGAAAAATTGTTAAAAGTATAGCCGTATAAAGTGCTACAACTAATGAATAAGCAAATACCTCACTGTCTTTTTTTATGAAATATACAATAGTTGGTATAACAAATGAAATAAAACTTATAAGCCAGACCATTGCCATTTCATAAAAACTACCTGTATCAAAATATCTTGGTATAGATGATAATAAAGCACCAGTCCATGATAAAATTAAACATTTTTTATTAATATTTTGCCTATTAAATATTGCTTTTTTATTCATATTTCTCACGGATATATATTCTTTGTGAATATTGACCTTCTCTCCCCCTTTTTCAAACTTATTTTGTACACTTATTATAGCTACATTGTACAGTAAGTGCATTAAAGAAAAAAACAAACTGGTAGAAATACTTGGCAGAAATATATTGTTATTGTGCATAATTTTCCCACCAAAAAAATACACCTTTTATTTTATTATAATAAAAAATCATCCAATAAGCATTGATATATATAGCCTTTAAGACAATTGACGGTTATTAAAATATTGTATATAATGGGAATACACAGCATTTAGCAATAACATTTTACCATAAGGAGGAATAATGAAAACACAATTGCAGGTATATGAAATTAGCCAAATAGTTAACCCTATTAGTTTTCAAGGTGTTCAAGATGACATAGCTTTAGCCACAGACCTTGCTATTATTACAGTTGACTATAAGGGTCAACCAATTACAAATCATAGTAACTGTAGTGATTTTTGCCATCTAGTTCGCAACTCTCCTAGCGCAGTCTACTGTGAGTCATGTGATTCCCATGGTGGACTAGAGGCTGCCAGATTACGCAAACCTTGCATCTATACTTGCCATGCGGGTCTTATAGACTTTGCAATACCCATATTAGCTAATGATTTGTATTTAGGGGCCTTTATGGCGGGACAAGTACTATTATCTCCTCAGGATATAGATAAGGGACCAAGGCCTATTTTACATAATGTGAAGCAAACAATTGATATGAATCAAAGTGATTTTAGGGAAGCCTATAATTCTCTCCCAGTGATGAAATGGGAGAAGATCAATCGTCTGGCTAATATGCTACTTCATTTAGGTAATTACTGCATTAAGGAAGCTGAGTTAAGGGAACTCAGATCATGCCATGCTAGTAATAATGAAAAATTACGTACAAATAATTATAAATATAAAAATTCTACAGAAAATATTATCGAGCCTGCCCTAATTTACATACAAGAAAATCCTAGTGAAAAAATCACCTTAAGTAAAATGGCTTCCCTTTGCAATATATCCCCTAGTTATTTTAGTAAACTATTTGCTAATGAGGGCCTGGGGAGTCTTTCAAATTATGCCAATAAGGTTAAGGTTAATCATGCAAAGGAACTACTTATAACAACCGATTGGCCAGTTATAAGTATAGCTGAAGCAGTCGGTTTTAATGATTGTGGATATTTCATAAAGGTTTTTAAATCATACACACAACAAACCCCTATTGAATACAGAGAAGATAATTAAGTTTGTATATAATAGAACTAAGACCACAAAAAAAGAATAATCATAAGAAAAAGGTGATAGTAAAATGAATGAATGTAATTCCAACAGACAGTTGTACAAGCGATTAATTGCTAGATTTTTGGTTATAATAGTATCTATAGCCCTAATCATTACATTGGCTCCTAGGCTTTTTAAATTAATCCACCCTTTTATATTTGCATTAATTATAGCTGCTATACTAAACCCAGTAGTTAGTAAGATACACAAGCTTATAGGTAAGATGGAACCTAAAGCATCTAAGACAAGGAAGATAATTACCTTAATTCTTAATCTTCTTATTTTATTTGTTGTATGTTCTATTATCTTTTATCTATCTTACACCATTTTAAAAGAGATTATTGCTTTTTCCCTTAGTATACAAGAAAATTGGGGGGATATCTTATTGAAAGTGGATAAGATTCAAGAGCATTTTTTATGGGCTACAGAAAGCTTACCACCACAGGTAATAGATTTTATAGATAGTTTTAAAGATAATCTTTTAGAACTTATTAAAAATACCAGTCGTAAGATTCTAAGCTCATCTATTACGGTAACTGCTTCAATTATTACAGGTGCAGGGAACTTTTTTATTAACTTCTTAACCTTTTTCCTTGCAGTTTATTTTTTGATTTCTGACTATCATATAATTGGTCATGTAGCCGATAAGTATGCCCACAAACACAGTGTTAAAACTTTTAGGGTTATTAAGGATGCCCTTAAGAACGCTATCGGTGGTTTTTTAAGAGCACAGCTCATTATAGCTAGTTGCGCCTTTGTGTTTATGTTTATATGTCTTAGGGCATACGGAATACAGCACGCCTTTGTACTTGCACTAATATTAGGATTTATAGATCTTTTGCCCCTTCTAGGTACCATAGCCATGTTATTACCATGGGGAATTCTAGAATACATAGGCGGGGACCCAAAGAAGGGAATATATTTAATTTCTATTAGTGTAATATTTATGATAATTAGAAAGATTATTGAACCCAAAATCATGGGAAGCCAAACAGAGTTACATCCTCTCTTTGCCCTAATGAGTACTTATGTAGGTCTCAAGCTTTTAGGTATATGGGGAGCAATATTGGGCCCAGTTATAGTTATGGTTATTATAGGTATAGTAAAGTCCGGCTTATTTGATAATACTATAAAGGATATCCAGCAGGCCTATAATAATATATCACAATTATTTTAAGAAAAAGCTGTGTTTATAAAAGTTAATAAACACAGCTTTTTTTATTAAAATTTATCTGCCACAACTACATCTACCATCGGGACATCCACATCCATGGGTATCTGATTGAACACGGGAAGTATTTACACATGGTTCCCTATTAGGATATTTAATGGTTTTTGAGTTTACGCCTACTTCTAGTGGCCTAATGCTTTGCTCTAGTAAATCACCTTCAACAAATAGTAAGCAATCATTTTGCTCTCTTGAACCCATTGCCTCAAATTTTGGTGGTACTATTAGGCCTGCATGTGGTACTTTATACTGAACAAGATATATAACTTTAAAGTATAAAGTTAAACCTATTGCTAGAACTCCATCATCTTTAGAGATTACTTTAGCTAAAGCCTGGGCTGATATTCCTTGTCTAACTGAATTATTAGCTCCGTATTCTACGCATGGGCATGCAGTACTTGCTGGGCAATCTGGTCCGCCTGAACAGTTGCATTCAAATTTATGCCTATTTAGATTTTCAACAAATCCTACATAATTAATAGTAGGAACTAGTTTGTTACATCCACATGGGTTTTCTGGTGCATATGATATTCCATAAGGTGTGTATAGATCAAATCCTACAGAGCTAGGATTGGTTTCTATATCAAATCCACATGAATCTTCTGCTGGAAGGTATCTTAATACCATAAAACCTTCTTTTCTTACCTTGCATTTATCATCAAGTATTTTGACAGCTAGGGTTACATCAATGTCTTTTAATGATAGCCTAGAACAATTGGGTTTATCCTTAGTTGGTTTAATTGTTGAGTATCTGCTTTTATCTGGGCACACAAAATTAAAATCTATATCTACTACCTGAAGTTGAATATTGTCTGCTTTTTTAATATCTTTTGGAGTAAGGTTACCAAAAAGATAATCTGTAGATGGAATACAACCATCTTGATTGTTACATACATCTATTAAATGTCTTGCATCTATAATTCTACAAAGATTGATTCCGCTTTCGTCGAAGACAACTGGTGCTAACATATTCAGGCACCTTGGCTCACCTATGGGTGGACAAACACAGATATCATCTGCCGGTGATACCTGTGACGGATTACATACATCACAGACTCCTGCACTCTTATTTCCGAAGAATTTAGAATCAGAGCCTCCACAACATTTGCTCATACAACTTACCTCCTATATATAATGCTAACTTAAGCTGTTAGATAATCTAATTGTCGCTTCAATACTATATTATGGCAAAATTAGCAGTTTGGTGACTGTAGTGTATAAAAAACTTAGCTTTTGAATATACTTTTGTATAGCTTATATGGATATATTTAAATGGGGGTGCTATAATGCCTTATCTAATTCGCATGAATGAAACTCAATTGCTATTACTTAATCATTCAAACAACAATGGGGTATATTCCCAAATTCTATCTTCCACTGGATTATCTCGTCCTACTATAATCAGTCGTAATCCTAGTTCTAACTATAGTGCTACTTTAGATGATGACAAAAACCTACATATCCTTTTGCAACCATCCAAGGAACAAGTTATCCACTTACACTATCAAGACAAGAATGTTACCCGCAATACCATACTAGAAGATCCTAAAAATATTTATAATTTTTCTAATCTGAAGACTATACATGCCACAAATCAAGTTCATTTATTTTATACTGCAAAGAAACCTAATGAGGATTCTTATGAACTTATACACCATATATTATGCAAGGAAGATAAATTTGAAACTTGTCCTATCTTATCTTTCTCCTCAGAAACCTTAGGTTTTCGCTACCAGTGCTATGATGGCAAAATATTTATACTATATGGTGAGCTTTCTGACACCTATTGTCTTAATATTATTGTTTACCAAGATAATAGTTGGACTAAACCTATCATAATTAAAAAGTCTACCTTTCCTATAGATGACTTTCAGTTTTGTATTGATAATCAAGGAAGGATTCATATTGTTTATGTATATGAAAAGTATGGCAGATACCACCTGTCTTATAAGCAGTACTTTGGTGAAGGATTTTCTGACGATCATTCCCTTTATAGTACTTCTACTATTATTTATCCAACTATTTTTACCTACCATGGTGGTGTATGGATTAATTTTATAGGGGATGATAAGCTACAAATGATTTTATCAATGGATAATGGCGCTAGCTTTAGTAAGAATGTTGATTGCTCTATGCAGACTAATGATCTTAGACGCTGTAATTTCTTATCGGCGCCAGATATATTTCCATTAAATTTTAATTGTAATACTATCTTTGCAAGCTTATCTTACCCTATACGCTCCGGAGTTATTTCCTCTATTGACATGATTAATTTCCACCCAGATTTGAGACCTAATACAGAACTTGAGCTTTTTATAGATGGTATTATTCACACTTTTTCAGGTGATTCTCCAACTACTAACACCCCAGCTGCTCCACAAGATATTATAAATCGTATTAAGGATTTAGAGGTTGAAAATAATGAACTTAAGCAGATTCAGGAAAATATGGTCCAGCAATATAATGATATGGCGGAATTAACCAAGAAAATCCAGGATGAGGGAAAGAAGTGGCGGGATAAGGCTCTTGACTTAACTAAGGAGCTAGAGGAAGATAAGCTTAAATCAAAAACTCAGGACCAATAATAATGTCCTGAGTTTCTTTATATTATATTTATTATTCATTCACTTTTGATACAGCAATTGGAAGGTACTTATCATTTTTATTGTTTTTTTCCCGTTTATTAATTGCTAGATATACAATTGCTGTAAAGAAAACACCAATAAATGCACTGATAACTTCCGCTGCCGCCACACCTTTAGACTCTAAAACACCTAAAGATATACCTATTGCCAAAAATAGTACTATAAGGGGAATTCCATACATAATTGCTGTTGCCCTTAGAAAGTAATTCGGTTGGACATCTATCTCAACAACATCTCCAACCTTAGCATTACATTTATTAACAGCTTCAATTATACATTCCTTGCCTTCATTTATTCCTGTTGTACACATCTTACAGTGAGCACAGGCTTCTTCTCTTATTACCTTAACAAATATATTATCATTTTTTATAGAATCTACTTTTCCTATTTGCGCCATGTCTACCCCCTTTACAAGCTAGATTGTTATTTAATAATAATATCCATTGCCCTTAATGTCAAATTTATTACCTTTAATAAATTGGCATAAAAGTTCTGGACCTACTATATAAATATATAAGACAAACTTTATCTAAGTTTTATATAATTGGAGGGATTAGCTTGAATAAAAGCAAAATAAATTATAAAAGAGCCTTTCAGATAGCTACGATTTTTATAGGCACTATAGTTGGTGCCGGACTATCTTCTGGTAAGGAGCTTTCTCAGTTTTTTAGCCAGTATGGTTATTTGAGTTTTATTGGGATTATATTATGCGGTATTTTCTACATATATATGTCTAAATTAATTATTATAATCAGCTCAAAACATAAGATTACATCCTATGATGCCTTTATAAGACTAATTAGTCCAGGTATTATGGGTAAGCTTACCAACTATGTTATTACCTTTTTCTTTTTTACTAGTACTGCCATAGTGATTGCAGGTAGTGGAGCCCTTATTAATCAGTATTTTGGAATACCTATTTGGGTTGGTATATTTATTATGATTTCCTTAGGAATTATAGTACTGATACGTGAAACAGATGGACTGATAGAAATTAATGGTTTTATTGTACCATCACTTATAATTATAATGAGCATACTGTTTATTAGCTTTACATATAAATTTCCAGAAACACTTAGTTTAAATTACTTAAAATTAGCCATGCCACCCAAGACCGGCTGGGGCCTATCTACCATCCTTTATGCTGGTTTTAATATTATGTCCTGTATTGGAATCCTAGCTCCACTTAGTACTGAGCTCGAAAATAACAAGGATGTAATTGCCGGTGTTACTATAGGGTCATTTTTCTTAACCTTACTATGCTGCCTTATAAACTTTCTTATGATAGTAACCTTTAACCAAGCAACTAGATATGAAATTCCACTCCTATATGTAGCAAAACAAATTACGCCCTTGCTACAGTTCATATTACTTTGTGTCATATGGCTAGAAATGTTCTCTTCTAAAGTGTCCAATGTCTATAGTCTTGCCAGAAGTATGCAAAATTATTATAAATTTTCCTTTAAAAAAAGTATGTTTATAATAATTATTCTTTCCCTACCTATTACCCAAATAGGATTTGGAAATCTTGTTACTGTACTCTACCCTTTTTTTGGGGCACTAAGCATTATATTTGTTTGGCAATGCATTTCTTTTTACCAAAAGATGAAATAGGGTACGAAACGGGGAAACGGGGGACGGTTCACAAGTATTAGTAGTAAAAAGGGGACGGTTCACAAGTAATGATAGTTTCCTGAAACTATCATTACTTGTGAACCGTCCCCCTCTTTAAAAATAAAAACAGGATGCCAAAATGGCATCCTGTTTTATCAATGCAATATATTATTTATCTTTTAAAGCTAATGAAATGGAAAGTTCTTCTAACTGCTTATCGTCTACTGTGCTTGGTGCATTGGTCATTAAGCAGCTTGCATCCTTTACTTTTGGGAATGCAATTACGTCTCTAATGCTGTTTGCCTCGCACATTAGCATAACCATGCGGTCTAAACCATAGGCCAGTCCCCCATGTGGTGGTGTTCCATATTGGAATGCATCTAATAGGAATCCAAACCTGTCTTTTGCCTCTTCTTCTGTAAATCCTAATAATTCAAACATTTTTTCCTGGATTTCACGTTGGTAAATACGAATGCTTCCCCCGCCTAATTCCACGCCGTTTAAGCACATGTCGTAGGCTCTTGCACGAACTTTTCCTGGATCAGTATCCATAAGATGAATGTCTTCTTCCATTGGCATAGTAAATGGGTGATGCATTGCAACATATCTTTTTGCATCTTCATCATATTCAAGAAGTGGGAATTCTGTAACCCATACAAATTTATACTCATCTTTTTTGGTAAGCTCTAATCTTTTGGCAATCTCTAAACGCAATGCTCCTAGTGCTGCAAATACTGTTTTATTATTATCCGCCACCACTAAAATTAAATCATTTGGCTGTGCATCTAACTTTTCTTTGATTTCCGCAGTTGTTTCATCTTTTAAGAATTTGGTGAATGAGGATTTTTCTTCACCATCTGGGCGAATTTGAATCCAGGCTACTCCCTTAGCACCATAATCTTGCCCGTGTTTTACAAGACTATCAATTTGCTTACGTCCTAGTTCTCCGCAGCCTTTGGCATTAATCGCCCTTACACTTCCGCCGCTTTTTACAACGTTATCAAATACCTTAAACCCGCTATCGCTTACTGTTTCAGTTAGATCAACAAGTTCTACACCAAAACGTGTATCAGGTTTGTCGCTACCATATCTTTCCATAGCTTCTTTATAGGTTATTCTTTGAACTGGTAATTCCACATCGACATCTAGACAATCTTTAAATACTTTTTGTAGTAATCTTTCATTAATATCCATTATATCGTTTTCATCTACAAAAGACAGCTCCATATCCACCTGTGTAAATTCTGGCTGGCGATCAGCACGTAGGTCTTCATCCCTAAAACATTTTGCAATTTGATAATACCTGTCATAGCCAGATACCATAAGAAGTTGTTTAAATATTTGTGGTGATTGTGGCAAGGCATAAAATTCTCCCGGATTTACCCTAGATGGTACTAGGTAGTCCCTTGCTCCTTCAGGTGTGCTCTTTGTAAGCATTGGAGTTTCTATTTCTAAAAAATCTTCTTCTGCAAAAAATTCTCTTATGCTTTGAGATACCTTGCTTCTTAAAATAATATTTCTTTGCATATCTGGTCTACGTAGGTCTAGGTACCTATATTTTAAACGCAATTCATCTCTTACATCGGAATTTTCTTCGATTTCAAGTGGTGGAATTTCTGATTCTGATAAAACCCTAAGTTCTGTTGCATTAATCTCAATCATTCCTGTTTTCATATCTGGATTAATTCCATTTTCTCCTCTTGAAATCACCTCACCTGTTACAGCTATTACAAATTCTGAGCGAAGTTTTTCTGCTTTTGCGAAATCTACTTCATTAGCAACTTCCTCATCAAATACAATTTGTAAAATCCCTGTCCTATCTCTTAAATCTATAAAAACCAGTTTTCCAAGGTTACGTTTTTTCTGTACCCAACCCATTACTGTAATTGTTTCACCTATTTGTTCCTTACCTAAATCCGTACAATAATGTGTTCGTTTTAGGCCTTTCATTGACTCTCCCATTTTTTATCGCTCCTCGTATATTTATAAATATTAAGTTACTTGCTTATCTTCTTGAATTCATTAGGTAAATTACTTAAACTTACCTTAGTAACATCCCCTGTATCCATATTTTTAAGGTCAGTTTCACCTATTTCTATTTCATTATCACCAATAATAGTTGAATATTTCGCACCTATTCTATTGGCATGTTTCATCTGCGCTCTAACGCTACGGTTCATATGATCTGCTTCGGCAGAAATTCCCTCTTTCCTTAATTCATGTACAATGCTATGGGCCTTAAGAATTGCTTTTTCTCCGATAGCACCTATAAATATATCTCTTTCTATCTTATCTTGAAAAGGTCCATTTTCTGCTTCCTGTACCAATAGTAGCCTTTCTATACCAGCACCAAATCCTACAGCAGGTGTAGGCTCCCCCCCTACTTCTTCTACTAATTTATCATATCTTCCGCCACCACATACTGTCCCTTGGGAACCTATGTCGTTAGATATAAATTCAAATACCGTTCTTGTATAATAGTCCAATCCCCTTACAATGGCTGGATCTATAATAAAAGGTATGTTCATTTGTGTCAGAAGTTCTTGTAATTTGTCAAAATGCGCTTGGCATTCCTCCCCTAAGCATTCTAATACCGTTGGTGCATCCTCCACTATTTGTGAGCAGTTAGGATTTTTACAATCAAGTACCCTAAGGGGGTTAATTTCCATTCTTTCTTGGCATAGGTTACAAAGTCCTCCCTTATGCTCCTGTAAGAATTTGCTTAAAGTTTCGTTGTATTTAGTCCTACATTCTGGACCCCCTAATGAGTTTATGTGAAGATCAACTTTCTTAATACCCAGTCTATCTAAAAGGGTGCTAGCAATTGCAATAACTTCTGCATCTGCAGTTGGACTTTCTGACCCAAACATTTCGATTCCAAATTGATGAAACTGGCGCTGACGACCCGCTTGCGGTTTTTCATATCTAAAGGCTGGTGTCATATAATATAACTTTGTTGGCTGGGCATCTGCGTACATTTTATGTTCTAGGTATGCCCTTACTGTAGGCGCAGTACCTTCCGGCTTAAGTGTAATATTATTTTTTCCCTTATCTATAAAGGTATACATCTCCTTTTGAACAATATCCGTTGTTTCGCCTACTCCCCTTTGAAAAAGGTTAGTAAATTCAAATACTGGAGTTCTTATTTCATTAAACCCAAAATCATCACATAGAAGACGCACTGTCTCTTCTAATCTATGCCATGCTTTTATATCCTGACCAAAGATATCTTTTGTTCCCCTTAATGCTCTTATTTGACTCATAGTTTCCCTTTCTTTCTTTAAGTTAGATCTTTTATCAAATTAAAATATCGTCTAATCCATGACAAAAAATGTCAGGGACAGACGATACGCCCGTATACTACCCTGCTTGGAACTAATTTTACTAGTTTCCCGCTCTTTCTTTTCATCGATTATTTTATCACATTATGCTGTATATATTGTATCCATATATACTATTCTAGTCAAGGTGTTTACTTTAGTCTTTAGGGAATTTTATATATGTTGGCTGGCTAATAATTTTTTCCTTAATTTACTCATCTTTATATCATTTTCAAAAGATGATTCTGCCACATCATGTAATAACTTCTTATCCTTGTCGGGAATTTGACCATCATTATTTTTATATTTATACTGTAATTTATGCTCTAGCGATGCCCAAAAGTCCATAGAAAGGGTACGTATTTGTATTTCCGCTGGCACCCAAACTACTGTATTGGATAATATTACCTGGGACTCAACTATTACATGCACTCCCCTATATCCACTAGGTTTTGGATTTTCAATGTAATCTTTAATTTGCACTACCCTTAAGTCTTTTCTTTGTTTTATGTGATCTACCATCATATAAACATCATCGATAAATCCTGTTACAATTCTCATTCCTGCAATATCTGTAATCATTTTGCTTATTTCTTCTTGATTAAATATAACATTTCTATCTTCCATCTTCCTAATTAATGATGTTGGATTTTTGAGCCTTGTTTTTATATGTTCTATTGGTGAATATCCATATGTTGCATTCCATTCTAGGTCTAAAATTTTAAAGTTGCTTTCAAGTTCTATTAAAGCCATTTCATATCTTTTTATAAAAGGTATCCATTCATTTTTTATAGCTTCTACCATATCAAATTTATCTGGCCCACTCTTAGTTAGTTGTATATCACCCATAAATTACCCCTTCTTTTCGTGGATTTGTTTTCAATATGTTAAACTTATATCTTTATTATATATTAGTTTTGATTCCCCTACAATATGGATTTTCTTATTTCGGAATAGTCCAAAGCACTTAACTTTACTTGTTTTTTTCTATAATCGATTTGACTTTGTTGATTTCATGGCTATCTGTCTTAAATAAACTGTACTCTGATAAAATATCTAACCCCATAGAAACATTTGGATTTCTATAAATCATTGGGCTTTCTATCTCAGCTCTACCTGACATATGGTAGCTTTTTGCACCCGTCTTTTCCATAATCTCCAATATTGTATCTGAGTTTATACCCCCACCTGGCATAATATCTATTTTATCATTGGCCTTTTCAATAAGTGCCCCTAGTAGATCAGCGCCTCCTAGTGCTGTTTGTTTCTGGCCGGATGTTAAAATAGTTTGTATTCCCAGATCTATAGCAGTTTCTAGTGTTTCAAATGGATCCTTACATACATCAAAAGCCCTGTGTAAGGCAACATGCATGGGCTTGGCAAGTTCTATAAGCTCCGCCATCCTCACCTTGTCTAATAGGCCTTCAGGCTTCACTATACCTATCACTACCCCATCCGCCCCTGCTTCCTTCATAGCTACAACCTGGTCTTTAATTTCTTCAAATTCTAAATCACTGTAACAAAAATCTCCGAACCTTGGGCGTATTATAGCATGTACAGGTATCTTTACATTTTCTTTTACAATTTTAAGTAAACTTATACTTGGGGTTGTGCCACCTATAATAAGGTTACTGCATAATTCTAATCTAGTTGCCCCGCCTTGCTCTGCAGCTATAGCCCCTTCCACCGTATCAACACAAACTTCTAAATGTAACATTCTATCAACTCCTTATAGATATTTTAACATTTGGGGG
>JGI24708J26588_10001124_pt1 | contig 21223 bp, 16 predicted proteins | sample BioPla1DNA2_FD_26588 | JGI IMG/M metagenome (IMG submission 26588) | reverse complement strand
AGTGCCGCGGGCCAAAAACATAAAGTGCTTGAGGCTATGAAAGCCGGAGCCGTTGAGTTTCTAACCAAGCCCTTTGAAGAAGAGGAGATTGTAGAACGGATTGAAAGCGTGTTTAAGTAACGAAAAAATAGACAGGCAGCCTCGGCTCAAGTTCGGGGCTGCTTTATCGTGCCTTTAGGCTGCTTCCAGGGTGCAAAGGATGATTTAAGTGAAGCGTATTAAGCTATTTATGATTAATGAGGATATTATCAGCTGCCCCCTTGTTCCGCTCACAGAAGGATTCAGTTTCCGCCCCTGGCAGCCGGGGGATGCAAAAACTTGGGCCGAAATCGAAACCGCAGCGGGGGAGTTTCCAGATGTCCAAGCTGCTTTGAGCAGATTTTCAGCTGAGTTTACAGGCTATGAAGACGAACTCAAAGCGCGCTGCCTGATACTCCAGACAAGGGAGAATAAGCCCGTTGGCACTGCCATGGGCTGGTATAACAAAGAATTTCGGGACGGAAGTTACGGCCGCCTCCACTGGGTAAGCATTATTCCTGCGTATCAAGGCTTGGGGCTGGCCCGTCCCTTAGTCACAAGCACCATTGATCTTATAAAAAAGAATCATGCCAAAGCCTATCTATCCACCTATACCACAAACTATAAAGCCATAAAACTGTACCTGGATTATGGTTTTCGCCCCCTTATCCAAACCGAAGACTGTCTCGAAGGCTGGGAGATAGCAGCTAAGGTGTTGGGAAAAGAGCTCCTTTAGGCTGTCCGCCCGGGCCAGCCTCAGCAAGTACCTTACCTACACAGGAATCGAGATTACACTGTAGGATCCATCTGCGTCCTGTGCTGTCAAAAGGATGAACAGTATCTCCCGGCCCTGTCCGCGCAACTCTTCTATCGCCCTGGCATGGTTGGCAAACACCTTAGGATCCCATTTAGTGGTCAGGAACACAACCCGTCTATTCTCCCGGCAAAATATCCCGGCATGATAAACCATCTCCCGCAGACGCACATCCAGATTATCGCGGTCAAAACAGCACACCAAAAGCTCCTCGGTGCAGGGCCCTAGATCAGAGCTTGGAATGGCATTGGTGAATCGGCCGAAACCGCCGGCAATGCGCGCGAAATCTGGGGCCCTGCCCTTAGTCCCATTCTCTGTGATCCCCATAATAATCGGTTCAATCAATTCCCCGTAAATTCCAGCCCTTTCCAGGACATTTCTTAATTGGCCAAACAAGTGCTCATCAATTGCGAAAAGATTTCTCAACTTCCCTCCACCTCCATTGATAGAGAATCATGCCAACACTCAAGCCTCGTCACAGTCAAGATACTGTTCCATCTGCTCCTCCAAATCCTTGAGAGATCGCTTCAAATCACGGACCTGCCATGAGAGGAAGTGACAGGGATCATTCACCAGGGTGCTCCAGCGCAGGTGAATCTGCCCAAGCAGATACTCACATTTGCCAATATACTTATGGGCTAGTGCCAGGGCCTCTTCCTCAAACCCGCCGGCTCTTCCTCACCCAGAGCACCAAGTCAGCTAGGTCAGCAACCCAATCAGCCAACTTCACAATCAGTGCGTCCTCGTTGGCCAGGATTCCTTCCAGATACGTGCTTCCGTCTTCATTTTCCACATTGCGGGCTAGCAGCTTCAAACACTCTATCTGGTGATCCGAGAGATCCAGGGCACTTTGTAATTCATCGGCAGTCAGATCACCTTCGTCAAGGACATCGTGAAGCAGGCAAATCCGAAAGGGACTTGCCGATCGCCTCATGTCGCCGATCAGTTCAAAGTAGACATTGTCCAGTACGTCGCTTGGATGCTGGTAAGCCAGTTTATTTAGACCTTTCCGCCTCTTTGTTCCATAGACCTCCCTTACGATGCCCAGTGTTGTTGAACCCATCTCTGCTCCCCCTGCCGTTTTCCTCTACTCTTTTTCCGGTTGCTTCGCTGCAAGCGATTGCCAAAAATAGGTGCTTACCTGGCTTCACGCTCGTCGCGCAATCAATCGATAAATTCTAGGCTGGACATGGCAATACCTGCCAGCTGACTGATTTACCGACTCCAGCTGGAAGAAAAGAAAAACGAGCCCTGCCTGTTGCCAAGGAAAGCTCGTCCTTCTTTCAGCAAATAACTTGAGCCTAAACGGTTTCTTACTCCCACTCATTCAGCAAAAACAGAACGGACTCTGGCAAGGAAATCTGAAGATCGCTCCTCTCCCCTTGGAACGTGTTGCTTACAATCAGCGTATCTGCAACGTAACCATCCAGTTCGAGCGAAGTCCGTCCAAAGTCAGCAAAGCGGTTAAATGAAATTTTGCCGGCGGAAATATCTCGCAAATACAGTGCTGTACAGGCATTTGCGACAAAGGTGTTATGGCTGAGGGTAAAGGGGCTGGACTCTGCCGCCAGTGCCCCAACCCAGTTGGTCTGGAACTCATTGCCGATCACCTGGCCGCTCGAGCGCAGAAAGCGCAGTCCAGCGGTTTTGTTTTCTGTCAGGGAGTTCCCAGTAATTAAGAAATCCCTTTCACCCTGGCTATAAACCCCATTACCATTTGCCTCTACCTGGCTGTTGGCCAACTGGTTGCTCTCTCCGGCAGCAATGAAAAATCCATTGCCGCAGCCTGCGATTTGACAGTCCGCAACCAGGCTGTCCTTGGCAAAGGAGAGGAAAATACCCTGTTCGCAGTCTGTCACAACACACTTGCTGACAACTAGGTTCTGTACTGCCCTAAGATCGATGCCGTGATTGCTCTCCGCACAGCTGACATTGGTGATTATGCCACGCTGAGTATAGGCCAGATAGAGACCGAAAATGCCGCAGCGATCCACCGTGACATTATTAATGCGAACATCCTGACAGTGAATGAGTTGAATCCCCATACTGCTGTCGGAGGCATCAATCCCTTCAACTGCCACATTACTGCACCCTACCGCAATAACTCCGCCCGCATCCGGCGGAACAGTCACATTATCCTGGTTCCTAAAAAAGTAAAGCGGTTTCCCATTGACGCGATTATTCAAAAGGAAATGGCTCGTGAAATAGGCTGTGTCCTCACCTACCTCAAACAACCCTGTGAGCACGGGCAGGCCCTTGCTTTGCTCGCTGAGGGGAGGGCCAGCCAGGCACAGGCCGCAGCCGAAAAAGTCACTGTCAGTAATGGCGCATTCGTATACACCGGCCAACCAAACGCCGCAGGAAGAAACGCGCTGAGTCTCATCTGCCAGTACAAAACGGCAGGCTGTCAACGACATTCTGTCACCGGTGCACACCACAGCCCAGCGCAGCACCTGGAACTCTATGTTCTGGATTTCTACATCAGCTGCAGTCACCTGCAAAATAGGCTTAAAAAGCGCCCCTTTTAAGACAGTTCCAGGCTCGCCTATGACAGTAATAGGAACCCCAATTTCGATGGGGTAATTTTCTGAGGGTTCAGCATAACACCCTGCTGCAACATAGATTACATCCCCTGGCTCCGCACCATCAACTGCCGCTGACAAAGAGGCATATTGTCCTGTGGGGCCAACATGCAGCTCCTTGCCTGCGGCAAAACCCGAGGATATGAACAGCACCATGAGCACTGTTAAACATAACACCTGACCCTGCTTCATAGTATCTCCTCAGACTGGACAAAAAGAATTCAGCACAAGCCCTTACCAGGATATGCTGTGGAATAGCCTACTCTGCAAAAATTAATGTCCCCCACAGGCTGGGGTTGATGTTAATGCGCAAGTCACCTGTCCAGGCCATCTGTGGTACATACTCTGTTCCCGGGCAGGGATAGGCAATGTCCGTAATGGCAAGGTTGAACTTGATCTCATCCCCTGCTTGAGGAACATAGACAGGAATATTGCTGTTGGAAAAATTAGCCCACGGGATGATGGCCTCATAAATAAAACCAGTCGTCGTCCTTTGCACAGCGCACTCATAGCCTTCCAGTACGTTTTCCCCGCCGTCTATCCCCCTCGTGTTGAAACGCTGGCGAACTTCCCGGTCAACCATGGAGCGGTCAAAGGCTGTGTCCCAATATTGATTGTCCATGACCAAGTAAAGAACAAAGTCGTTCGTGCCATAGGCCGTTCTTTCCGGATCCGCCGCTGGATCGGTAGAAATGTAAAGCTTCAAGTTATCCACTTGTTCAAGGGGCAGCATATCAATGACTCCAAAGGGAGTGTCTTCAGTAATGTCTGCTGCCAGATACAGATTGTTCTCGTCCCACATGACATACGCCTGGCAGCTTAGGTCAGTAGGACCCTGCCAAAAGTCAGCATCACGAATCACTTGCCCAGCATCCTCGATAATTATTGGCGCATCTAGCTTCCATTCATCAAGCTTGCCGTCAACTACAATTGGAACATTAGCTTTATAAGCTGTGGTGACAGCAGCGCTGGCTGCCGCCAGGCCCTGGAGGGTCAAACACAGTGCCACGGCAAGGATGACCTGATACCTAAACCTTCTCACCTTTTTCCCTTCTTTCCTTATAATTTTTTCCCATCGTCCCTTCCTCCAGCAGATGGCAAATCTGGAGCAAGCCAAAGCTTGCCCCAGATGCTTAAGCTGAAAAAGGGACTACTCGACAACAACGTTGGCAGTTAAATCACCAATGGTTACCTCATGTTCCCCCGGAGTATCGAAGACCAGATCCATAGCTACTACACGCCAGCTTCCGCCGTTGACGGCCATGAGTTTTTCTGCCAGGAGCTGCTCACCGGAAAATGCCTGAACGTTGACCATATCGTCTGCACCGTGGTTCCAAAGCAGGAAGTGTACGGTGTAAGGTTCGCCAACCTTAGCCTTGGCAGGTACAGAGACACTTTGCAGTGTCGCGCCGCCCCACCGGCTCATTACTTCTCTCTGTTCGACCACTACAGGAAGCACCAGGGTCTCATAGACAAACTCGCCGTTCATACCGTAACGCATACCGTACTTGTAACAGATGAGGGGGTCGCCCCAGTTTTCAGGCACGGTGTGCGTGGGGCTCGTTTTCATGGTCGCCTGCAGCATGAGACGTACCCAATCACTTGCCCCTTGATCGCCGGCAAGGTCTTTCCACTGTACCGCATCCATTCCTGGGCTGCGTGTGATTTCCTTGACGATCATACCCCTTGGCTGACGGACACCAAAAAGCAGATCAGCATAGATCCATGGTTCAGTTGTGGTGATAAAACCAGGCAGCTGTGCTCCATGGTCTGCCCGTTGGTTGAAGCTTAAGTAGAGCAGAGCATTAGAGTTTTGAATTGCCCATTCATTCGGATCCAGGCAGTTCAAAGTTAGCACGATGGGTTTACCCGCATCCTGGGCATCTTCAACAAACATCTCCGCGTTGTCGTCAATCCTGGAAAAGTCGCCAACGACAACATCAGCTTCTTCGATGGTATCGACTACAACACCGTAGTTGGCAATGTACCTTGCATAGTGCTCTGCCAGCTCCTCACTGCTTGCCTCTACGTAGACCTTTGTTCCCTGTTTCAAGGGCAGCAAATCGTTCTCGTTCTTCACCAGAACTGCCGAGGCAGCCTGCATCTCTTCACCAAGGGCCACGTCATAGAGATTGCGAACAGCCCTCAGTTCTTCGTTATTGGTGATTAGACGAGGTGCCGCCAGGTATTCCTCAAGGGTGTTGAGGGGAACACCGTGGTAAGTGCTGTTCGCGCACAGTGCAATGGCTTCTTCTGCATCGCTGTATGGGTTTTCAAACAAACCCAGTTCGAATTTGAACCGCAAGATCCGTGTCGCTGCACGATCTACCAGTTCCTTGGGGATTTCCCCATCCCTTACGCCGTTAATGATGCAGTCGGGGTAGTTGGCCATGATTCTGGCTTCAATATCTTCGCCTGGAAGAGTGACTACCGTTCCGAAAATGTCAACGCCGTTTTCCAGCATCATTTTGTAGAGCTGACGGCCATTCAGTTCAGAGAGTTCCACGCCGTCAGGTGTTACACCGCTGACCTTCTCCCTCTGTCCTAATGCCCACCAGTCAGTTACAATGATCCCGTCAAAGCCTAGGGTGTCACGGAGATAACTCATGGTTATTCTGTCGTACTCAACGGGAACAGTGTTGGTCAAGCCGGTTGCCCCAGAGTTTGTCATAATCCAGGGTGTGCCTGCGTTAACCGCAGCCTTCCAGCCTTCCATCCAGTTATCCACGTTTTGTGCTACACTGCGTGCATTCTGGAAGGAGCTGTCTCCGCCCCGTCCGATCCAGTGCTTGGTACATGTAGCCAAGCCGTTCTCGTTCAAGGTGGCAACTTCCAGTTCAGTCATCTTAGCTATATATTCTGGATCTTCACCGTTAAAGGAGCCAATTTCATTGCCATAAGGTTCAAAGGTTACATGAACACCTACAGACTTCATGGACTGTGCATAACGTTTTAAGAGCTGCACGGCCAACTCAGGATCATTGGCTACGCCGAAAGCGTCGTGGGGCTTGTCGATAAAGCCGCCCCAGGAGTTGTACTCCCGGTCACTGGTAAATGTCATGGGAATACCCAGCCTGGTTTCTTCACACATTTTCTGGATCTCATTGTGTACAAAAACCTGCTCCTCGGGCGTTCCGTTGGCATTGTCCAAGAAACACCGGTTGTGATAGACATTGATGTAATACCAAGCAGAATAGCCGCCTGAGTAAGGCTCATCCTCGCCCGGCTCGAAGGGACAGTCCTGCCTGTACAGGTAATTGTAGGTGACAGGATAGGTACCGGAGAATTGACCTGCTGTATTGTTGCAGAACAGCAGTCCTACTTCTTCTTCCAGCGTCATTTGATCGATCAGGTCAGCAATTCGATCGTCAATGTCCGCCCGCCAGTCTTCATAAACATCGAGCTTGCCGTTGGCATTCAGATCCTTGAAGTAAAAGCCGTCTACCTCAATAATCGGCTTCACAGTAGCTTTGACATCTGCCTGCTGAATAGGTGTTTCAGCTAAGGAGAAGCCCGGCAGCATACTGATCAGCATGACAGCCACGAGAAAAACGGATACCTTTTTCATTGAAAATCTCCTTTCGGTTTATTAATCGCAGTCAGTCCCCCTGCTACACAAAACTAGGTTCCCTACCACCTCCACTTCTGACACACCACAATCGCAAAGGTGTGAAGCGACTTGTTTAAGTCAGGCAATGACCCTCTTTTTCAATAATGCCTATAATGCCGAGTCTAAGGTGTATGCCTGGACCGTTTTCCAGAAGCAGCATCGAGTATGCTGATTATCTTGCTGCAAAACTAAGAGCCATTTCCCCACTTTGCTTTCCTGACGCTTTTCATCAGGAACTTAACCAATGCTGAGCCCTGATTTTAGATCAAACACATGTAAGTCTTGCGGGTCTGCGGCAAGTGTAATTTTGTCGCCGATCTGATCCTCAAGGCTGGCATCGAGTTTAGCTACCAGCAGCTGATCTTCCAAAGTGAAGTGGACCAAAATATCATCCCCTAAAGGTTCAATCAGCTCTACTCTGCAGTTTAGGGCACCTGGCTGATCCTGCTCCGCCAGAGTAAAGTCTGCAGGACGAATTCCGACAATGTACTCTTTGCCGTCAATTAGACTCTTTCCAAGCTCCTCTGTGCCGGGAATAACTGAATTCCCATATTTAAACGAAGGCGACTCATCTTGGAGTTCTGTCTTACAGATTAAGAAATTGATTTTAGGAGTGCCAACAAACTCCGCTACAAATGTAGAGCGGGGATTATTATAAAGCTGGTTTGGAGTTCCTTCCTGGACAACCTTGCCGTCTTTCATGAGAACAATCCGGTCAGCCAACGTCATTGCCTCTGTCTGATCATGGGTCACATAGATAGTCGTTACTCCAAGCTGCCTCTGAATACGTTTTAAGTCGAAACGGACCTGTTCCCTCAGCTGAGCATCTAGGTTTCCTAAAGGTTCGTCTAAGAGGAATATGTCCGGATCCCTCACCAAGGCCCTGCCCAGGGCAACCCGCTGCCGCTGCCCGCCGCTGAGCTGCGCCGGTTTCCGTTCCAGGAACTCCTCGATTCCCAGCATTTTGGCTGTCTTTTCCACCTTTTCATTGATCTCCGCCCTGGACATCTTCATATTTTCCAGGGCAAAGGAAAGATTGCCGCGCACTGTCATGCTGGGGTATAAGGCATATTCCTGGAACACCATGGCAATATTCCGTTCCTGGGGACGGACCCACGCTCTTTTTTCCACCGATGTTACCAGTCTCTCACCAATTTTCACCTCCCCCCGCGTGGGCTTGATCAAACCTGCAACACACATCAGTGCAGTAGTTTTGCCGCAGCCGGAAGGACCTAAGAACACACAAAATTCCCCATCCTCAATCTTCAGATCTAGACTGTCTAAAGCCATTGTTTTTCCTTTGTTATAGGCAACACTAAGACCGCTGACAGAAACCGAAGGCACTTTTCTACCTCCCTTTCGCTGTGATTAGCTGATGCTTATTTACCGCAAAAACTTGAAGTCTGAATACCATACCCTGCATCATATAAAGGATCGTCTATATCAAAGGGCAGGTCTTCTCTTTGGCTGACTACCTGTTCCATAGTCCTGGGAATCTGAACAGGAAGCTTTCCGGTAATCGGGCCGTCGCCATACAGGGCATCCACAATTGCCCTGGCACCCTCAGTCACACCGGGCCTATAGACCACTAAGACTGAATCGGACAGTTCCACAAGTTCAGTGAGGACATAGGGACGGCTGAGCACGACAATAGTAATCACGGGAATGTCGGCATCGTTAAACGTTCGAAGCAGAGCCAGCTGATCCTCAGGGATCTCCAGTGTCTCTGCGCCCCAGGGAGGCTGATGGGTGGAAGCTTCTTCACCGATCACCACAATGGCAGCATCCCCTTGCCCGCCATGGACAGCGGCCAGGACAGCGTCATTTCCAATATTGATTACTCGATCCTTGCCGGCACGCTCCGCAAGGGCCTCCAGAATGCTGAGCCCAGGTGCACCGACCACCTTCCACCCGCTGTTCAGGGCATCTGAATTGTCGGCCAGATCCCCCGCCACAAGCAGGTTTCCAGCACTTTCCAAGGGGCCTTGGAACTCATGCTTGATCAGTGTCAAAGACTTCCTTGCGGCCTCATAGGCCAGCGCCCGATGCTCGTCATTTCCCACAATGGAAACAGCCAGTTCAGGGTCTACATACGGATTTTCAAAGAGGCCCATAGCAAACTTCACTTCTAGGATGCGCCCCACCTTATAATCAATCTCTTCCGGTGACAGGCCCTCCGCCAGGCGCTTGATTTCCCTTAAGCCGGCGCCGCCTAGGATGTCCGCACCGGCTAGAGCTGAATCTAGGTGCCGCAAGCCCCAATCTGTCTGAATCAATCCGTCATAGCCGAGCTCTTCCCCCAACAGTCCAGTCATTACTTTGTGGGACTCATGTGCCGGCCGGTCTGCGGCGTCATCACCAAGGAACGGCACTTCGCTGTAACCGTAGGGCATAATTGATCCCGCCCCTGCTTCAATAGCGGCAACAAAGGGGATCAAGTGCTGTTGCAGGGACTCGGTATCAAACACGAGGGGGCTGCCGTCCCAGCCTCCTTCCTGCGGGCCGGCGCCTGGAAAGTGCTTTACCGAAACGAGAACGGAATCTTTGCTTAGCTCTTTCCCCTGCAGCCCTTCCACGGCCGCGGCAACCATTTCTGAAACCAGATTTGCATCTGCACCAAAGCACTCCTGGAAGCGTCCCCACCTTGGCTCAGTAGCAAGGTCCGCAATGGGGGAAAGGCTCATGCGCACACCCATGGCAGCCATTTCCCTGCGCTGCATCTCGTTCAGACGTTTTACCAGCTCTACATCTCCGGCAGCCCCTAAGCCAATCTGGTCGGGATAGAGGGTGGCTCCCTTGACCCAGCTGGCTCCCACAACAGAATCCATGCTGATGATCAGGGGAATGCCCCAGCGCGATGATTCACTTAACTGCTGCAGGCGGTTGGCAGCCTCCGCTGCTTCCCGGGGTCCCGCCTCCAAATAGGTGTAAGCCAGGGCAAAACCTACATTTTGCTCGCTAAACCACTGTTCCTGAGGGGAGTACAGCGTAATGTGCAGCATTTGCGCTGCTTTTTCTGTATGATCCATCTTCTGCAGAAGATCGGCTGCACGCTGCTTAGGCAGCAGACGCCAGTCTTCATAGTCATCTAAGATCCCGTTTTCATTGAGATCTTTGAATTTCAAGCCGTCAATCTCCAGAATCGGGGCTCTCCAGCTGACAAGCTGCGGTATGCCCTCCCCCTCAGGGCCGTGATAGAGATACCCGTCTTCGAATGACTCGCCAGATACACTTAATGTAAGTGCCAAAAGCAGACTAACAACGAGCAGTACCCTGTTTCGAAACATTGCCGTACCTCCTTGAACTTAGGATTGGACTTTACGTCGCGGCCACTGATCCGGCCATGTACCCCCGAATCAGATACTTACCCATGACCAAGTATAAGAGCAGGACCGGCAAGGCCACCCACATTGATCCGGCCATCTGAACATTCCACTCTGCGGCCAAAGTGCCCATCATCTGGTTTAGAGAGACGGTGGCCGGCATGGCATCGTTGCCTGTCAAGACCAGGGCAAAAACCAGCTCATTCCAAATAGACGCAAACTGAAAAACCATGGCGGTGACAGTGGCTATCTTTGTGCTCGGAAGCACAATCTTGCGGTAAATTGCCCACGGCCCGTACCCATCCAGCGTAGCCTGCTGAATCAGGCGCTGGGGAATGTCTCCGTAAAAACTTCTAAACATCAAAGTCGTCATGGGGATGCCATAGGCAGTATGGGCCAGAATCAACCCCCAGACAGAGTCATACAATCCAAGGTTCCGTATTGTCTGAAAGAGAGGCACTAAAATGGCCTGATAAGGCAGGAAGATCGCGCTCACCACGAAGATAAACACCACGTTGTCAAACTTGAAACGGTACTGCGCAAACACATACCCGCACATGGAACCAAACAGGATGGAAAAAAACGATCCGCCGACAGTGACAATCAGGCTGTTAAGCAAGGGCTTCTTCAAATGGTTAAAGGCGGCAGCATAGGCGCTGAACGTAGGCTCGTTCGGCCAGGATAAGGGACTGGTTGTCAGTACATCGCCGGCCGGTTTGAGCGATGTTGTAACTGCCCCCCAAAAGGGCAGCAGGTAAAAGAGAACAAAGCCAAAGAGCAGAAAATAGTACACAGCATGCAGGATTCTCTGTTTGTTTGATGGCTGGAACTGGCTTTCCACTTCCTCACCTCCTGTAAGTCCTGTAAACGTAGGGCACAATTAAAATGATGACGATCACGAGCAGGGCTGTGGCTACAGCTGCACCGTAAGCATAACGTGTGGACAAGAAGGTCTCACGGTACATCATAATGGGCAGAGTATGTGACGCATAACCGGGCCCGCCGCCGGTGAGAACCCAGATAAAGTCAAAGGAGCGCAGTGCGTACATAGCAATAATCACTACAGACGTTGCCAGGGGGGCTTTGAGCTGGGGTAGAATCACCCGGCGGAACACCTTGAAACTTGATGCCCCATCGAGGTAAGCGGCATTAATCTGGTTCTGAGGCACCGATTTTAAGCCGGCCAAAAATATTAGGGCAACGTAGCCAGAAAACTGCCAAACCAAAGCCAGGACGATTGCCGGCATTACAGTCTCCTGGGCGGTATGCCACGTTCCCTCCAAAGCGCCGAAACCGATAGACCGCAAAATAGAGTTGATAATTCCATTGGCGGGATTGTACATCCACGCCCATAATGTTCCGGTCACCACAAAGGACAGGGCAAAGGGCAGCAGGAAGATACTTCTGAAGACGGTCGTGCCTCTTAAACCCCTATCCAGCAGCAACGCCTGAAAAAGCCCCAGCACAATACAGATCGGTATAATCAAAAAGAGCAGGAATGTGTTTTTTAGGGACAGCCAAAACACCGGATCCTGTGACATTCTGATGTAGTTGCCAAATCCGTTAAAGCTGTAGTCCACCCTCAGCCCAGTCCAGCGGGAAAGGGATACCACGATGTTCCANCCTAAGCCCACGTAGACGAAATAGAAGATCAGGCCTAAAGGTATAATCAGAATCAGAAAGGGATATCTTTGGAAAAACTTTNCCACGTCCTGTGCCTCCTCTCCGCCGGTTAAGCCCAGGCGGACGCTTAAAGCGGCCGCCTGGCAGTCTTCACGCTTAGTCGTAACTCAGCCCGAATCCATAATCAAACAAGGGTTCTTCAATGTCGAAGGGCTGATCCGTCTGCTGAGATCTGACCTGCTGCATTGAGCGGGGAATCTGAATCGGCAGTCTGCCCTGTGGATTGTAATCGCCAAAGATCACATCGGCAATGGCCGCAGCCCCTTGGGTGCCCGGATAATAAGCAACCAAAATCGCATCGGTATGCTCCACGCACCAAGTGAGGATGTAGGGTCGTCCCATCATGACTACAACTACAATGGGTGTGCCGGTCTTTTCAATAGCCTCTAAGATCTCCTGCTGAGACGGGGTTATTTCCAGAGTGTTTGCTCCCCAGGGCGGGCTGTGCATGTAGGCAGGCTCGCCCACAACCACAATGGCCACATCGCTTTGGGCAGCAAGCTCTGCGGCGGCAGCAGGGTCATCTCCTTCATAAAGCACAGTGCCCTCAGCTCTCTTTGTGATTTCGTCCAGGATGGTAACGCCGCTTTGACCGCTGGTCCAGCCCCCGGTTAAACTGTCCATATCATTAGCACGCAGTCCTGCTACGAGGATGTTCTTGGCTGTACTGAGCGGCAAGAGACCATTGTTGTGCAGCAGCGTCATGGATGCCCGGGCAGCCTCGAGGGAAAGTTCCTGATGTGCCTGGCAGCCTACGAGCTCCTCCGCGTAATCCTCATCGACATAGGGATTATCGAAAATTCCCATTTCAAACTTCGCAAGTAAGGTCCTCGCGGCCGCTTTGTCTATGGTCTCCTCCTTTATCAGACCATCTTGGATCAAGCGCTCAATGTCATCTACCAGACGGAGCGATTCTCCGCCTATACCGTCAACCTGACCGCCCTGCACTCCGATTACTACCGCCTCGTCATGGGAGATTTCCCCGCCTACAAAGGCGGCACTTTGCTGAATTCCCCAAATCATGCCCCAGTCGGTGGTAATAATGCCTTCGTAGCCCAGTTCCTGCCGTAAAAGTCCCTGCAATGTGGCCTCAGACCCCAGAGCCGCCATATTGTCTATGGCCAGCGGTACGCTGTAGTAGGGCATAATCGAACCTGTGCCAGCCTCAATGGCCCCGACAAAAGGTTTTAAGTGATGCTCATGGAACGCATCCAGCGATGCCACAATAGGGGCCATGTCGATCCCCTCCATTTGGGGACCTGAGCCTGGAAAGTGCTTCACAGTTGTCATTACTGAGCTGCGGTTCAGTTGCGGACCATTTTGATACGCTAGAACCTGTGTCTTAACCATTTCACTGACTAGATCAGGATCCTCCCCGAAGGTCTCCATCACCCTGCCCCAGCGAGGTTCTGTGGCGATATCTGCAACTGGGGAAAGGGTCATCCTTACTCCGATGGCTAAGTGTTCATCCCTGGCCGCTTCTGTCAGTCTGCGCACCAAATCAACATCGCGGGTGGCGGCCAGACCTAGGTTGTGGGGATGAATTAAAGCTCCCCCCACATAGCTGGTTCCGTGCACTGAATCCATACTGACCAAAATGGGAATACCCAGCCGGCTTGATTCACACCAGCGCTGAATTTGATTCATCGTGGCAGCCGCAGTGCGCCCGCTGGACAGATCCCGCACCAGCACATAACCTACATTGATCTCACTGGTCCAGGTCTCCAAAAATGGAGGGGGCGATCCGTCCGGCCTTGGAATAAAGGTCGGATGCTGCATCTGGGCGATCTTTTCCCTGAGAGTCATCTGCTGGAGAAGATCTGCAGTGCGTTCTTGTGCAGACAATCTCCAATCTTCGTATGGATCAAGCGCTCCGTTGGCATTTAAGTCCTTAAATATCAGCCCGTCTACTTCAAGCAAAGGCTTGACGGCTGCCTTCACCTCAACCGTTTGCGCTGCAATTGGCAGGGACCAAATCAGGCTTGCTATTAAAGTAAGTAGCAGCGTTGGCCAAACAATATGTCTCACACCCGTTTTACTGTACAATTTTCCACTCTCCTTTAACACCGGCCTCATTCAGGGACTGGGTAATCAGTCGAGCATAGCGGGGTACATCAGGATTGGAAGTTGTGGCAAAGTCCGAGATGCGGCTGTGTAAATCTGTGCTTGCCATCCAAGGCAGGGCTGTTCCATGTGTAAAGCTTGGATAGACGATCACATCCTCTGAGTTCAGCTCCTGGCTGAACATGAGCGTGAGGGGGTCATAGATGTCCGTCGGGGTATCGATATACGGAGATATGCTTTCCTTGGCCTTACTAAACTCAATTTGCAGCTCAGGATCGCTGACCATGTAGGCCCACCGCAACCCGTTCTCAACACTCGGTGAGCTGGCTGGGACTACGAAGCCGTCAATGGCTGCCCCAAAGTAATTATAGGTTCCAGGGGCGGTAATCACTCCATAATCCTCTCCGTATTTCCAACCCAGGGAGGTGAAATAGGCCTGCATCCACGAACCCTGCAGATACATGGCATAGTCCCCTGCCACCAGCCGTCCTGCTGCTTCATACCACAAACGGGCTGAGTGGTCTGGGGCGACATAGCTCAGGAATTCTTTGAAGCGTTCCAGAATCAGTTCAATTTGCTCCTGCGTTGCCTGGCCATTGATGAAATCCTCGTAGATTTGGGGATCTGTACCAATCATGATGGTTTCAAAGGCATGGGTGGCCGGCCAGCCCCGCCTGTCGCCCAGATCTAACGGATACTTTCCTTCTGGAAGTTTTTCTTTCAACTCTGCACACAGCGCCATGAAGCGTTCCCAGGTCAAGGGCTGTTCTGGAACTTCAACATCGTACTCCTTAAACAGATGCATGTTGTACCAGATGACATTGTTCTTGTGTATCCCGATGGGAATAAGCAGGTATCTGCCGTCAAACTGGGAAAACTGCGCCACGCGGGGATGAATTCTCCCGCTTAGGCCCGCNTATTCCCACAGGTCGGTTAAGTCATAAAGCATGCCGGCATCATCATAGGGCTCGATCTCCAGGCCCGGATGTGCTTGAAAGGATTCAGGCGAGTTACCGGTCAATGCCAATACCTGAACCTTCATGACCATGGATCCGCCGGCACCGCCGGGAACAGCATTGGAGACAACCTCCAAGTTAGGATACCTTGACTCAAAAACTGCAATGGCGGTGTCAATGGCTTCCTTTTCCCCCCCTGCCGTCCACCAGTGGTAGACATCAAACCGTCCGCCTGCCTCTGTATCTTCTACAACAGCAGCTATGTCATAGGCCAGTGCTGAGCAGGCAGCGAAGAAAACCAGCAGTATAACAGCGAGTATTGTTTTTGCCCTTGTCATATCGATCACTATCACTGTCCTCCATCTTTAAACATTAGCTCTCCCCATTGGCTTGGATTATCAATGCACTCACCAGAACCGGTCCAGCAGATGCCTGGAGTTGCAACTCCCGGACAAGGAAAATCTAAGTCGTTGAGTTCTACGCTAAATCCGACAGTCAACCCGTCGGCAGGTTCAAACACGGGGATGTGGTCATTTGAAAAGTTCGACCAGGGAATTTTGGCCTCAAAGATGTAGCTCTCCCTATCGACAGGTTCGATAACTGCTTCATATCCAGAAAGTGCCTGTTCATCACCGTATTCACCAATTGATTCGAATCCACGGGTGTCACTCACCATCGAGCGGTCAATGGCCGTATTAAACAGATAATCATCAAGAATCAGCAGCACTCGAAAATCAGTCGGAGCATAGCTGGTGCGTTCGGAGTCGCTTGCAGAGTCTAACCCAATGTAGAAAACTAAGCTGTCAGCTAAATCGGCAGGGAATCCCTCACGATACATGAAAGGAGTGTCATCCTTCACTTCAGCCGCAAGATATAAATTATCGAGATCCCACATTACGTAAACATCTGCACTTAAGTCCGTTTCGCCAAACCATTGATTTGCATCTCTAAACACTTGCTGTTCGAGCTTTAAACTGATGGGAGATGTTCTGTTCCACTCTTCCAGACTGCCATCTATGATAATTCCGTCAGCTGCTTTCCATGCCAGTGCAGATTCCCCCTGATAAGCAGCAATTTGGGAACCTGCCATGCCCATCATAATACCCAGAGTTAAACCTACAATTATGGCAAACTGGGCAATCTTTGCAATACCGTGTTTCATATGATGTTCCCCCCCCGAAAAAGTGTCGTCATTTTTCTGTCCTGACCAATTAGGGTGTTTTGTAATGAAAATCTCCCCCTCCCGATCAACATTGGACCGACTGTCGTCCTTGCACCATTTCCCTACTTGATTTGATAATAACATCGTAACCTGAATTTATCCTGAAGCCGACTTAATTAATCTACACCTGCAAATCCACCCCCTTTCTTAATAAAAATGACAAAAATAAGGAATGCTGCAAATAAACCCATGCTGCATTCCTCAAAAATAGCTTGTCTAGTTTACCCCAGAATTGTTCTTGCCGTTATCCTTCGGCAGGGTGACGGTAAATGTAGTATGCCGGCCCAGTTCACTTCGGACACTGATGGTCCCACTGTACCTTTCTACAACAGACTTAGCGATGGCAAGCCCCAGGCCTTTGCCGCCCTGATGTGTGCTGCGGCACTTCTGAACACGATAGAGCCGGTCGAACAGGCGGGGAATGTGTACGGACTCTATGCCCTCGCCGCTGTTTTTTACAGAAAACACGATCTTTTTGGCCGACTGCCTAAGCACAATATCGACCGTACCACCTTCAGGCGTATACTTGATAGCATTTTCAACCAGCACACTGATCACTCGAGTCATCGCCTCAGTCTCCGCGTAAAAGTACACGCCGGCCTCAATATCCACATTGAAGGCTAATTTCCGCTCCTCGATTAAGGCCGCCATACTCTTGATATAGCGTGTCAGCATTGTACTGAAATCGATCTTTTCTCTTTCTCGGGAAGAGTCATGCAATGCCAGGCTTTCTAGGTAGATCATTTCGTTGACTAGACTGGACAGCCTGTGCAGCTGCTCTTTTAGAAACCCCAGCCACTTTTCCTGCGATGCAACAGTCTGATCCTTATGGGACTCAACTACAGCGAGATTTGTAATTGCGATGGTAAGGGGTGTCTTCAGTTCGTGGGAGATATCTGCGAAAAAATCCATTTGCCTTTTATGCATCTCTTCAATGGGCTTGACAGAACGGTCAGTGATAAACTTGCTGACAAACAAGATCAAGATCAGACTGCCGGCTGCAATGGACAACAGCAGATCCCGCATGGACCTGAGGTTCCTAACATCGCCGGTGTTCTCTAAGACCACTATTTGAATGGTATTGGGGTCCATCTGGTGTTTGAAATACCGGTAGTAATTATCATCAACACGAACAGTTGACATATCCTCGGATTCATTGATGATTTTAGAGAGAATTCTGTCCGTTTGCGAGGTGCTGAAGCAATCATTTGCGTAGTGTGTGTTGAAATACTTAAAAATGTTAGAGTCAACTATATCCTGAACGTATTTGTAAGTACTGGGATCAATGGTAGAGACAAACAGCCTGGGATTTTCGGGCTGATGGCCAATCAGTCCGGCAGGCATTGCGGTATATCTGGTCATAACCTGTGTGGAGACTTGTTCTATTCTGAACCACGTAACTATATAAGCCCCTGTCAAGGCGGCACAAAGTAGGATAAAAATCAGGAGCGTGTTCACTACCATAAATTCGCGTCGAAGAGTCTTGAACAAGGTCTATTCCTCCAGTTTATAGCCGACACCGCGAATGGTCACAATTCTTGGGCGGGAACCTACTTTCTTCATTTTCTTCCGCACCCCCGAAACATGCGCCTCAACCGTGTTATACATGACATCGCTGTCCAAGGGCCATACCCGATCGATAATGACTTCCTTGGTGAACACATGCCCCGGATTATGAATGAACAATTCAAGCAGGGAAAACTCCGTGCGGGTCAGCTGTATTCGCCTACCTCCCGATGCCAGTTCGAAAGCGGACCTATCCAATGAAATGTTTGACAACGATACAACTGTAGACTTGTAAACATCAGATCTGCGCCGATACAGCGCCCGTACCCTGGCCATCAGTTCGCTCGGTACAAAAGGCTTGGCAAGATAATCGTCTGCCCCTGCCTCAAGCCCAGTGACGGTATCGCTGGCACTGCTCTTGGCAGTCAAGAGCAGAATCGGAACAGAACCGCCGTTTCTTCTCACTTGCTGCAAGACCTCGATGCCATCCTTGCCCGGCAGCATTATGTCAAGCACAACTACGTCATATAGATCTGTCATGATGTAATCCACCGCGCTGATGCCGTCATGCACACAGTCTACGTCCCATTGTTCCGCCTGAAAAAGCTCTTCCAGCGACTCACAGAGCTGCACTTCATCATCTACAATCAGTAGCTTCAACCATGTCCACCTCCAGAACAGACTTCCATAACCATGGGGATGTGAATTAATCTACATACATTACTTTCCATTACAATTCGCTAAATCCTGTTTTAATTAATATAAACATAGAGATTACTTAACGGATCTTTTGTGTTGTGACAAGTTCTTCTCTGCGCCCCCCAATGATTGGATTGCAGCAAGCAAAACCCCCGGACTGCACTTGCAGCAATCCGGGGGTTACTTGGAAACAAGAATTCTAACTATCTAGTTTGAAGTGCCCTACAAGTTCTTGCAGTGTTGCACCCATATCCATTAGGTTTTGAGCAGATGTTGCCACTTCCTGCATCGAGGCAGCTTGCTCCTCTGTAGCACTGGCAATGCCATGGCCACCGGCATTAACCTGTCCGAGTCCAGCGGTAAACTTCTGGACTTGTTCCTCGATCTCCTCTATTGCCCTTAGGATGCTATTTAGAATTTCACTGCTTTGATTTACTCTGTCCAGTGCCTGTTCCGCTTCGCTAGAACCTTCGATCATTCCGTTTACTGTGGTAGTGATCCCGCTTTGGATCTGGCCAATCAGCGACTCGATGTCGGTAGTGGCCGCGGAAGACTCCTCTGCCAGTTTACGAACTTCATCGGCCACAACTGCAAATCCCCGACCATGTTCTCCAGCGCGGGCAGCTTCAATGGCAGCATTGAGTGCCAACAGGTTGGTTTGGTCTGCAATTGCACTAATGGTATGCACTATCTTCCCGATCTCGTCAGACAAGGAGCCTAAATCAGTTACATCCTTGGCTAAACTTCGGGTGTTGTTGCGCAGGGACTCCATCTGCTGCAAAATATCTGAGATCGCCTTTGCCCCTTCAACCCCTTGACGAGCCACGCCTTGAACCGTTTCACTCATCACTTTGGCGTTCGTGTTCATTGAATCAAGAGTACTTGAAAATTCGTTTGTGGTGCTGGCCACTTCTTCTACAGAGGCACTTATTTGCTCAGAGGCTGCAGCCAGTCTCTCACTTGTATCTGCAAGCGCTGCCGTTGTTTGTGAAGTTAAACCAAGAACCCCTTTGATACTTTCCATAGTCCTATTGACTGCCTTGGCCACCGCGCCTATTTCATCGTCTCTGTCTAAGTCTACACTCCTTGTCAAATCACCGTCAGCAGCGGCTTCGATCGCCTTCTGAACCATTTGCAGGGGATTAGCTATTTGCTTGGCAAGTACAATGGCTACTGCTATCCCGACACCCAGAAAAGCAAGGGCCACTGCAAAAAAGAAGTTTCGCAAAGAGTTGACATCCCCTAATACGTCCGCCTCCATAGCCCCAACCCCGATCATCCAGCCGGTAGACGGAACCGGTGTGTACGCAATCATCCTTTGTGTACCATCCAGTGTGTAACGGACAACTCCGGTATTCCCTAATCCCAACTCCCGTACAGCCCTGCCTGCATCTTTAAGATTTCCGGTATCCGCAAAAAGGTTCCTTTGCTCAGCAACGTACTCATAAGCAGGATGGGCAAAGATCGTGCCATCCTGGCTCACAATCAGAGACCATCCGGTATCACCAAAACCGAGCCTGTCTGTAATGTCGTTCAGTGCACGCCCATCCCGCCGGCCGACTAAAGCACCCACTATCCTGCCATTGTCCTTGATGGGTACAACATACATTAGGACAAGGCGGTTGTCGAATCTGCTGGTCAAGAGGTCTGAAACCACAGATTGCCCTTGTAACGCCTTGATAATATGCGGCCGATCACCTAGGTTGGCACTGGAACCATCTGTGTATCTGGCAAATCCATTAGGCTCAACCACACCTATTGCCAGGTAAAGGCCTAAGCGCTCATGTTCGGATTGGAGAACGGGCAATTGCCGGTCCCAATCCATACTAGTGATCTCCGGACGAGCCGCTAGGGTCTCAAGTGCAGTCAACTGCACTTCAAATCTGCTTTCCAAATACTCAGCCGCTTCCTGGGCCTGCATAATTAAAGCTTCTTCTACTTGTTTTGTGACAGCTGCTGAACTTCTGGTGTACGCAATGATCCCCAGTCCCCCACTGATCAATAATACCAGAACCCCTACGTACACGCTGATTCTTACAGCAATACTTCGCTTCAAGGCAAACATCTCCCCGTTTATAGACTGTGCTCTCCTAACTTAATTGATTGGCAAACATCGCTTCCACACTTGTGAATAATACCAGATACGGACTATTCATCACCTCCACAGATTATAGCTAGAAACCCGCACCAATTTCATCCCAGTTGAGAATGGCCTTTACGCAGGCATCAACAATGTTCGGATCGAACTGCTTGCCCGCGTTTTTCCTCAACTCTTCTATAGCTTCTTCCTCAGAGACGTGCTTCTTATATGGCCGCTCACTGATCATGGCATCATAGGCGTCCGCAATGGCCACAATCCTCGACTGCAAAGGTATTTCTTCTCCCTGGACTCCCTTGGGATATCCTAAGCCGTCCCAGCGTTCATGATGGAACAGTACATAGTAGGCGATATCTTTCATATCCTGGACCGCATCTAAGAGCCTGTATCCTACTTCGGGATGGCGCATAATCTCTTTCCACTCATCATCTGTTAGGCGTCCGGGCTTATTGAGAACCGACTCCTCGATGGCGATCTTGCCAATATCGTGGAACAAGCCGGTAATTCCTAATTCCTTGACTTCCGCATCGCTCAAGCCCAGTTCCCTGCCTAGATGCTGACTGAGTGCACTCACCCGCTTGGAATGCTGCTCCTCCCGTTTGTTTGTCTCATACAACGCTACCATCAGGGCATGAATTGTCTCACTGC
>JGI24708J26588_10001117_pt1 | contig 21308 bp, 16 predicted proteins | sample BioPla1DNA2_FD_26588 | JGI IMG/M metagenome (IMG submission 26588) | reverse complement strand
AGCCACATTATCAATGATAAGGTGGCTTTTGTCTGTACAAGCTAACCATCGGGAAGCTTATTGAATTAGAAAAAGAGCTGCGACAATGGTTATTCAACCGATAGTACAACAGCTCTCTTTAATCAATTTCGTAACAATATAGCTTATTTCTTTATATATTTATTACACAAAGCATATCTATATAACAGAAAAAGGTACACTGTAAACCCAAATATTGATTATAGTCTTGTTACGTTAGTTGCCTGAGGACCTTTAGCTCCCTGAACTACTTCAAACTCAACTTCTTGGCCTTCTTCTAAAGATTTGAAACCTTCCATGTTAAGACCTGTGTAGTGTACGAATACATCGTTGCCTGATTCATCAGAGATAAATCCAAATCCTTTTTGGTTGTTAAACCACTTAACTGTACCTTTGTTCATGTATAATTCCTCCAAAAAATAATAAATTGGTTGTTGACTATTCAACAACACAGTTATCATAACATTCTTTCTTAGCATTGTCAAACATTATTTGTCGACAAATTCATATTATGACCAATTATTTTTCGGCAAAAATATGTGTTTCCAACCGTAAGGAAGATATATTAACACGCTTTAACTGTTAGCTATTTTATGAATTAAACACTACACATAAGTATTACTATCTTGCTAATTCAAATTGACGATTTCGTAGGCTTCCTTATCTGTACAAACCTCATACCCCTTTTGCTTAATTAGGGATAAAGCCGTGTCAAGTTTTGATAATCGCATAATAACTGTAGCATAGTTCTCAGATGATGAATAGGTATACATATATTTCACATGTAGATTTGCATCTCGAAAAGCCGTAAGAATGTCATGAAGCATTCCTGGCTTTTGCGGAGTTTTTACAGCTATAACATCAGTGAGCTTTGCCAAAAGCCCTTCCTCCTTCAAGACCTCTCTTCCCCTTTCTGGGTCTGATACGATCATTCGAAGAACACTGTATTCCGAAGCATCTACCAAACTAAGGGATACAATATTTATATTATGCTTACAAAGAGTATCTGTAACGCACTCTAATATCCCTTCTGTATTTTCAATAAAAACAGATAATTGCTTGATAATCATAATCCCCCTCCTATACTAATCAAACTTTCTTCGATCAATAACTCGTTTCGCCTTGCCTTGACTTCTTTCAATCGTTCTAGGTTCTACAAGCCTCACTTTGACAGATAGACCAAGTGCTGTATGCAATGCACGGGCAATTTTCTTAGTCAGACTATCCAATTGCTTAATTTCATCTGAGAAGTATCGCTCTTCCACTTCCACTTGAACCTCTAGCACATCTAGATTATTAATACGATCTACAATCATAAGATAGTGCGGGCTGGTTTCGCCCATCTCCAATAGAGCTGCTTCTACCTGGGAAGGGAATACATTAACTCCACGGATGATTAACATGTCATCAGAACGTCCTTTGAACCTTGAGATACGAGCTATAGTTCTACCACATTCACATTCATCATAAGTAATACTGGTCAAATCTCGTGTTCGGTAACGAATCAACGGTAATGCTTCTTTTGTAATTGGAGTAAATACCAATTCACCAACTTCGCCTTCCTTACAAGGTTCTAAGGTTTCTGGATGAATAATTTCCGGAATAAAATGATCTTCATAGACATGAAGACCTTTATGAAATTTACAATCCGCTGCTACACCAGGTCCCATAACCTCACTTAAGCCATAGATATCATATGCCTTTATATTAAGCTTTGTCTCAATTTGCTTTCGCATATTATCCGTCCAAGGTTCTGCACCACATATTGCTACTTTTAAATGTGTATTATCAATCTGGCCCGCCTCTTCAAGTACTTCTGCAATATGCAGTAGATAGGACGGAGTACAGGCAATTGCTGTTACTTTAAAATCCTGCATCAAGGTAATCAATTTCTGAGTGTTACCAGTCGACATAGGGATAACAGTAGCTCCAAGGTTTTCCGCTCCATAATGAAGACCCAAACCGCCGGTAAATAATCCATATCCATAAGCCACTTGTATAATATCATGGGAACCAACCCCTGCCATAGCAAGTACTCTTGCAACACATTCTTGCCAAATTTCAATATCTCTCCTTGTATAACCAACCACTGTTGCCTTGCCAGTTGTCCCTGAAGAAGCATGGACACGTACAATTTGCGACTGCGGTACAGCAAATAATCCAAAAGGATAATTATCCCGCAAATCTTGCTTTGTGGTAAAGGGCAATTTATGCAGATCCTCCACCCCATTAATATCCCCCGGTTCCAATCCTATTTGCTGCATTTTTTTACGGTAAAAGGTAACATTATGATAAGCCCGTTTTACCATTTTTCTTAATCTAGCACTTTGTAGATTATTAATTTGATCACGGCTCATGCACTCTTTGGTTTCATTCCATATCATACGATATATCCTCCTGCTTTATCGTTCTATTCCTTGGAGCTATAATTTATTCCTATCCTGCGTTTTATTAATAGTATGGTCTTATTCATCATAAACCTAACCATTTTAAGAGAAAAATGATTAATTAAAGGTAGTATAGCAAATGATATCGTATAGAACAAGAAAATAATGTAAAGTATTCTTTTATCTTCTAGATTAAATCAAAAAGCAACCCAGAGCATTTTCATAAAGAAAACACTCGGGTTGCTTTTACTTAATCAATCTAATGTATAGTGGTATAAAATCATAAATCATTTTATCTTATATTCAAATAATTCGCTAACAAATAGCCACTTAATACAATATAAAGCACTGCCGCAATTGGTAGTAAAATTACGAATTTAAGTTTCTTAAGTTTGTGATGAAAAACCCGCATACCTATAAAGGAGCCGATTCCTCCTCCAAGAAAAGCAAGTAGTATCAGGGTACTTTCTGGTATTCTCCATTGCCTATGAACAGCTTTGTACTTGTCAATTCCCATGCTTGCAAATCCAAGTAAATTCATAAAGCAAAGGTAAGCACCTGCAACAAAGACAATTGATTCCCTCATTATTGTTCTTCTACTTGTGTAATAGTAATTCCAAGCTCATTTAACTGCTTGTCATCAACAATATTTGGTGCTTCCGTCATGAGACAAGATGCATCTTTTACCTTAGGGAAGGCAATAACATCACGGATACTATCCTCTTTCGCCATAAGCATTACTAATCGGTCTAGACCATAAGCCAATCCAGCGTGAGGCGGTACTCCATATTTGAAGGCATCTAGCAAGAAGCCAAAACGCTCATAAGCATCTTCTTTGGCAAAGCCCAGGATTTCAAACATCTTCTCTTGAATTTCACTTTGATGGATTCTAACGGATCCTCCTCCAATTTCCGTACCATTAAGTACGATATCATAAGCTTTCGCCCTTACCTTACCAGGCTCAGAATCTAATAAATGTAAATCTTCTTCCATAGGCATAGTAAATGGATGATGCTTAGCCTTATATCTATTTTCTTCCTTAGAGTACTCAAAAAGTGGGAATTCTGTCACCCAGAGGAACTTATAATCATCTTTATTTAATAATCCTAGATTTTTGGCAAGTTCTAGTCTTAGATTGCCAAGAACATCAAATACAATTTCATCTTCATCGGCAGCAAATAATAGTAAATCACCAGGTTTACCTTCCATCGCTTTTACTAGCGCATCCAATTCCTCTTCGGTCATGAACTTTGCAAAGGAAGACTTGTAAGTTCCATCATCATTAATCGATAGATAAGCAAGACCCTTACCACCAAAATCCTTAGCTAAATTAACAAGAGCGTCAATCTTCTTTCTTGGCATTCCAGCCTGGCCGCTAGCATTGATACCTCGAACAGAACCGCCATTCTCTAATGCTCCGCTAAATACTCCAAAGCCACAATTCTTAACGACATCGGATACATTTTGTAGCTCCATACCAAAACGAATATCCGGTTTATCACTACCAAAGCGATCCATTGCCTCCGCATAAGTCATTCTCTGGATTGGAAGTTGAATATTAATACCGATACTCTCCTTAAACATCTTCTGTAATAATCTTTCGTTGACTTCCAGTACATCATCCACGTCAACAAAGGATAGCTCCATATCAATCTGTGTAAATTCCGGCTGACGGTCAGCACGAAGGTCCTCATCACGGAAGCACTTGGCAATTTGGAAATAGCGATCGTATCCGGAGCACATCAATAGTTGCTTAAATAGCTGTGGAGATTGTGGTAATGCATAGAAATTACCTGGATGAACACGGCTTGGTACAAGATAATCTCTTGCTCCTTCCGGTGTACTCTTGGTAAGCATCGGTGTCTCAATCTCTAAGAAGCCTTCGTCACATAAAAATTGACGTGTTAGATTCGCTACTTTACTTCTTAATATAATATTTCTTTGTAAATCTGGTCTTCTAAGATCTAGGTAACGATATTTTAATCGAAGATCTTCCTTTGTCTTAGAATCTGCTTCAATTGGGAATGGTGGCACCTCGGACTCCGATAGAATACGAATATCGGTTGCACGAATTTCTATGTCACCAGTTTTAAGATTCTCATTCACAGCACCGGAACGAGCTTCTACTTTTCCTGTAACAGCGATAACAAACTCGCTTCTAAGGTGCTCTGCTTTCGCAAATCCTTCACTTCCAACATCGCCTTCTTCAAATATAATTTGTAAAAGTCCGGAACGATCTCTTAAATCAACAAAGATAATTCCGCCTTTATTCCTGCTTTTTTGTACCCATCCCATCACAGTCGCGATTTCTCCAATATTTTTATTGGAAAGTTCGGCACATCTATGGCTTCTGTGCAAGCCTTTCATTGTTTCTGCCATGGTTCTTCAATCTCCTTTATTTTCCTATCTTCTACATTAACAAATGCGTAATAAGTCGAATTTGATAAATAGCGATTTTACATACACAAGTTAATAGCATCATTTCGACATTTCTAATTTATAATTCTAATCCATTTTAGACCTTCTGTCCATAAGATTTTTATATTCCCCTATGGATACATTCATTCATAAGAAATAACTCCCTAACCTTTAGGTGGTTAAGGAGCTTGATAAAGAATTACGATATTCATTTGCGGAAACCCCAACATTCTTTTTGAATACCCTGGAGAAATGTGCAAGATCTACAAAACCGACCATCTCTGCAATATCCCCTATGCGAAGGGAAGGATCCGTTAATAATTGCTTAGCTTCTCGAATCCGTATGCCGTTTAAGATCTCAGAAAAGCTTTGGCCAACATAGCGATTCAACAATTTACTAAGATGCCATTGACTGACATAGGTTTTCTCAGCAACTTCTGAAAGAGTCAATCTATGTGAATAATTCTGCTCTATGTATTTTACAGCATTTGCAACAATAAAATTGCTTGCTTCATTATCTACTAAATTGACATTTGATTTTTCCTTTAAATCATTTAACGGTAAAATATTTTTCCCCTTTAAATTACTTATCATAATTTCAATTGCTTCCTTTAATTCCTCAATGCAGGAAGGCTTAAGTAAGTACCTGGTAACGCCTAGGTTAATTGCTTTTTGTGCAAACTCAAACTTACGATAACCTGTAAGTATACTAATCTCCATATCAGGGAACTCGGTATTAAGTGCTGCAATCATGGTCAGACCATCTAAATCAGGCATAGATATATCTGTAATTACAATATGCGGATGCTGCTGCCGAATGATATCCAATCCCTCTAATCCATCATTGGCAGTAGCCACAATTCTACAATCGTAATCCCCCCAGGGAAGCATCCTAGAAATGCCTTCTACGATAATAGGTTCATCGTCAATAATTACAACCTTATACATATACTTTCTCCCTCCCAAGCTACCCTTTCAAAGCACCAGCAGTTAACCCCTTAATAATATTCTTTTGTAGAAATATATATACAATTAAAACAGGAATTATGATAATCGTAATGGACGAAGCCATTAAACCATAATCTGTTCCATATTTCGAACTTATTTCATTTAAAAGTGCACATACTGGATATTTAATTCTTCTTCGAATCATAATGAGCTGTGTAAATAGGTCGTTATAAGACCATAGAAAGCAAAAGATTGCCACAGTAGATAAAGCCGGTTTGCTTAATGGTATTATAATTCTGGTAAATACCTGTCTTACACCGGCACCTTCCATATAAGCCGCTTCCTCCATCTCCAAGGGGAGCCCCCTTAGAAATCCCATTAAAACTACTGTTGCAAAACTCAAGTTTCCTGCAACCTGTGGCAGGATTACACTCAATGGTTTATTTAACAAATTAGCCTGCGACATCATACGAAATACTGGTATAATGGTCGAAAACACTGGAAACATAAGGCTGGCTATAATTAGTGAATTGATAAATTCTTTGCCCCTAAATTTATAGCGGGTCATTGCAAAGGCCATCATACTCGCAATGATCATTACTGCTATTGTAACACTTCCCGAAATAATAAAGCTATTCTTATATGCTACTAAAATATTTAAATTATCAAATGCATTGGCATAATTTTCAAAAGTAAACTCAATTGGTAAGGAAAACGATGAATTAATTACCTCTCTTGATGGTTTAAACGAATTATTGATTACCCATACAAAAGGAAAAACAGTTGTAATTCCCCATAACCCGAGAATAATATATAGAATTAAATTTATGAAACTAAACTTCTTTTTTTGTTTTGATCTCATTGACATATCAACACCCCCGCTTACAAATTATCATCCGGCTTTACAATTCTGGATACTACTTTAGAAACGACCACACCTAATATAACGATGATTAATGCTAATGTAGAACCATAATCAATATTGCTGATTAAAAAGGTTTGCTCATACATATAGGTACCCAAAAAATGTGTTAATCCCTGGGGGGCTCCCTTAGGAACAATAACCCATGGTAAATCAAATACTTTTAAGGCACCCGTAACCGCCAAAGTAATACAAGTACACATTACCCCTCTTACCATAGGAATTGTTATATACCAAACTTGTTTTAATCGCGAACATCCATCTATGGATGCTGACTCATAAAGTTCTTCTGGTATAGCGCTGATACCAGTTAGAATAATGACAAAGTAAAATCCAACATAGCTCCATATCGTAGGAATTGATACCATAATAAAGGCAAGTTCCGGAGCAAGCCAATTAATCGGTTCTTTATCTAAAGCTAGCATGAGCTGGTTTAGCATTCCCCCGTTGTAGTTGTAAAACAATTTAAATAATAACCCAATTGCCGTTGCAGATATTACAATAGGAAAAAAATAAACGGTCCGAAAGATTTGCTGTCCTTTCTTAATCATGCTGACCATAACCGCTAGAATAAAAGCAATTCCTACTTGAAAGATGACTGCCAATACCATCATTTTTAATGAATTAGCAATGGCAATCTTAAGTTTAGGATCACTTAATAGTTTCGTATAGTTATCAAATCCAATAAAATTCCACTCTTTCCCTGGTATTTTCACTACGGAAGTCATATCATAAAAGCTATTCATGATATTTTCAATAAATGGTATGTAGAGAAATACAATCATTAATAGTAATCCCGGTAATAAAAATATGAATAAAGGTGATTTCTTTTTATAAATCATTGACTTCTCGCCTTCCTTTAATTTTAACTGTGGGTGTCGTAAGTATAAATTCGTAAAAATTATAGTTAGCAAAGGAGAGGGGCGGATCTAAGACCCCCTCTCCTTAATGCAATATTACTACCTAGCGTTAATCTGTAATACTTCGTTTAACAGATCTTCCGCGGTTCTAGCTCCTGTGGATACATCAACAATACCTGCTACTAATGTATTATAAGCCTCTTGAGAGATTCTAGAGTCAGTAGGAGATGAAATCGATGTTGCAGCGCTACTATATTCCAAGCCTGAAATACCAAGTGATGTCATACTTTCAATCGGTTCCACTTTAGCAGCCGCTTGGCCATTACCTCCCCAATATTTTGTAACTGCTTCACTATTCGTATGCGCCATTACAAATTTAACAGCTGCATCTCTTTTATCTGGATCTTCCCATGCTTTCTTAGTAATATAGAAACCAGAGGAAATTCCACCAACCATAAATCCAGGTTGTGCTTTACCGCCAGGAATTACAGGGAAGGAGCAAAGTACAGTGTTCTCTTGATCTGGAATTCCTCCTGCATACCAAGATCCATCTAACTGCATTGCAGCTTGCTTGTTCTTAAATAACTCGCCAGCAAAATCATTATCAATGGTATCCGTATCTACCGGAAATGCACCTAAGTCACGTAAAGTTTTGAACATTTCAAGTCCTTTACACCAATCTTCTGGAGCAGTTTCTGGAACAGATGTATAGCTTTCTGGTCCAGCTGCTGAAAGCATTAAGAATTCAATCCAATAATGAGGTACATTGTTAAGTGATACTGCGATTGGAATAATATCATTGGCCTTAAATGTATCAATAGCAGTTAATAATTTATCCCAATCAGTAGGTAAGTCTAGTCCATATTGATCGAACAAATCTTTATTGCAGAATAAGCCTTCCCAGTAACCGGTAGTAGGAACCGCTCTTTGCACTCCGTCCGGATTCTGTGCCGCTATTAAAGCAGCCAGCAGAGTATCTTTTGCATAATCAGGATATTCTGCTTTGATTTCTTCAATAGATACAAACTTATCTGCTGCTAATACATCACTAGCATTGGCATCTGTAAAATACTGAATGACATCTGGTTCATTACCAACTGCAAAATCTGCAGCAACTTTTGTTTTCCAATCTTGATCTGCTGATTGAGAATCATCTTCTATCGTTATGTAAGGATAATCTTTCATGAATTGTTCGCTAATTGCTTGATAATTTTCTGCATTGGGGTCCGTACCACCATGCATGGAAACCGTTGTTAATGTTACCGGATTAGGAGTATCCGCTTGATCTGGTGTAGTCTCTTCACCTGATTTATCTCCTCCATCGTCCTTGCTGTCTTCTACTTTATTTTGTGGTGTATCCGTATCCGTCTGCTTGGCATCTTTCCCACAAGCTGCTAACAGAGACATCACTAAAACAAAGGTAAGAATGAGTGATAGCAATCTTTTTACTTTTTTCATAAAATAGTCCTCCTTATACAATAATTATAATCCCACAAGAGTATTTCTTTTCTTTATGTGGTTCAATATTATTATATAATCAAATATTATAAAAAGCATTGGCTCAACTTGATATTATTTGTTCATTCTTGCTATATTATTAATAATGGTTATGTTGATATTGCTTTATTAAAGCACTATTTCAGTTTATTACGTATGGATTTTGTTATATTATTATTAACCTTATTTTGATCCATGTTATAAGGTATAACTATCGTTGATGCCGTTTCTCCTTCAGCGATCGGCTGAATTGTAAGTCCATATTCATTCCCATAGATTAATTTTATTCGTTCATTCACATTTCGTATCCCTAGCGATTTATGCTTGATCTTCCCATTTTCTTCTTGGTTAACGCCGTTTAATAAAGCTTCAACTCGCTTAATATCATCCTCTGTCATATTTTTACCAGTATTAATAATTTGTAATAATACATTCTGATTCTCTTTAAATATTTTAATCTGTATTGTGCCATTCTTAACCTTTTCAACCCCATGAACTACAGCATTTTCAATTAAAGGCTGAAGTATCAGTTGAGGAACTTGCAATTGTAATAAATCCTGATCAATTTGTTTTTCCACCTTGAGTCGTTTCCCAAATCGCATAGAAACTATATAAAGATAAGCCTCAACGCATCGTAATTCTTCCGATAGATCGATGAGTTTTCTATTCGATCTATCCATACTATAATTAAGCAATGTTCCTAAGGCTTCGATCATTTTTGATACTTTTATATCTCCAGCCATTCTAGCCTGCCAATTCATCATCTCCAATGTGTTGTTAAGGAAATGAGGATTTATCTGGGATTGTAACGCCATAATTTTGGCATCTTTTCTAGCAATCTGTTCATGATATGCAAAGTCAAACAAATACTTTATTTCTGAGGACATCTGGTTAAATGCAATCATTAATAAATTAAATTCTAAATTCGGCATAGGCTCCCCTTCAATTTGCACTCCAAGATCTCCCTGTTCTATGATTTTGGTAGCTGCAATCATTCTACTCATTGGCTTTGAAATATGGTGTGCAATGAAATAAAGCATATAGATAAATACAGGTATAATAATTAACATAATAACAAACATGACAAAATAAAGATTTTTTAACTCTGAAAAGATAACATCATCATTAGAAATCAAGATAGACCCTATGTGAAAATCATCGCACTTTTGTTGATACAGTAAACCGGTAAAAGGCTTATCATTTACTTGAATAATTTTGCGATTAATCTGCCTAGAATATTGCTTGGATAGTTCTTTTAAGATATTACTTTGCTCCTCCTCTTTAAGCCGTCCGTCATAAGAAATTATTGATGATGTATCATTAATATAAAAACCCAATTCGTAATCCTTATTTAACATAAATCCATCGATTAATTTATCCTTATTTAATTCCAATACCAGTGTCCCGAACTTTGTATAATTGGTTGTCGTATAAAGATTACGAATAATATAGATTCTTCCATCAATTATTCGAACATGTGCATCCGAAGTCTCCTTACTTGTAATGTTCTGAGCAACCTCTTCAACATTATTCTTGTAAATATCGATGTAGTTATTATCTTTTCTAGATGTATAATAAATACGATCTGGCTCATCGCTAAGATAGAATACTGAAATAATAAAACGATTATCATTATAGAACCGACTCTTTAGATTACCAGTGATTTCTCGGTATAACTCCGCTCGATCAATATCCTCAGAGATATAGTTTCTCCATGCTTTTTCAATCACTTGTTCGTAGGATGTTTTCTTAGAAATATCAATAGACTCGTATATACGTTGTGAACAAAAATAGGTGAAGTTTTTTAGACTTTCTTCCATTAAGGTGGTTGTTTTCTTAATAATATTATTGCGATAAAACATAATCATAAAAAAGCATAGTAATAGAACCGGTATAATCCATATAATAACCACTAGAAAAAGCAATCTTCTTCTTAGTGATATACTTGTTTTGAATGAATTACCCGGTTCTAATTCTGTGTCGCTCGTATGAAGATCTTTACCGCCCTCTTCAGCCCTTCGGTTTATGAAAAAGCCCATCTTTTTTTCTTTTCGCTCCATTCCCCATACCCCCATATAGCAAAATGTTACTGTATAATTTAGTCCCCCTTAATTACAGAGCAATTTCCTCTTATATATAAAATATAGGTAAAAAGGGTTATCTTTTAGATAACCCTTAACTTAATACTATTTTACCATTTCTTTGTAATATATGCAAAATATCATTTTGCTTTTTATAAACTTTTAAACTTTATGTTCACTTGAATTTAAGCCGAGAAATTTCTCCGTGATATCACATAAGTTTTGCACTTCCTCTTCCTCAGGCATTTCGCAGAATATTCTTAACAATGGCTCTGTACCAGAAAATCTAATCACCATCCAACCACCATTGCTAAAATAAAGTTTGCATCCATCAAGATATGATATCTTACGAATCTCATATGGAAAGTCTGGAAGTAACTTATCTACTAAGACCGTTTGAAAAATTACGTTTTTCTTTTCAATATCAAAATGATAATCTTTCTCCTCTATATAATAACAGCCAAATTCTTGATGAATTTCACTCATAATCTCTGAGAGTTTTTTCCCAATTACGGCAAGCATCTCTACTAATAGAGTAGCTGCATAAATCCCATCTTTTCCTTTAATATGGCCACGAACAGCCAATCCACCAGAGGATTCTCCTCCGATGAGTGCATTTGTTTCATTCATTTTTGATGAAATATGTTTAAAACCAACGGGTACTTCATANCATTTCTCGCCAAAGCTTTCGGCCACTTTGTCAAGTAGATGTGTAGTTGCTATATTTCGAACCACAGCCCCTCTCCATCCTTTATACTTTACAAGGTAATAATAGAGTAACACCAAGATATCATTCGGATGAAGGAACTTACCCGTATCGTCAATGACGCCAATTCGATCCGCGTCCCCGTCTGTGGCGATGCCAATGTCAAGATTATGATCAATTACACGGTTTTGCAAACTTCTTAAAGTAGCAGCAGATGGAGATGGTAATTTACCTCCAAATAGTGTATCATGCCGATCATGAATGGTATCAACATGGCACCTTGCGGTAAGCAGAATTGTTTTTAGTGAAGTTTCACTAACACCGTACATCGGATCCAGTGCTATTCTTAAACCCTTATCGCGTATCGCCTGCATATCTACTCGATTCACTATGGCGTCGATGTATTCATTTAATGGATTAATCTCATGGATAAGACCTTTTGCCTTTGCTTTTTCATAATCCATACCGATAACTTCTGCATCATCTACACCAGCGATATAATTTTCAATTTCTTGCGTCTGCATTTCGTCTGCATCACATCCACCATAGGTAAACACTTTTATCCCATTGTAAATAGCCGGATTATGACTGGCTGTTACCATCATTCCATAGGGTAACTTATGATGCATCACGTAGTGCATGATCATTGGAGTAGGAGATGATCGGTTTATTAAATATGCCTCAATTCCTTCCCCAGCAAAGATTTCCCCTGCCCATCGCATTGCTTCTTTTGATAGAAAACGACGATCATACCCAAGTACGATTCCTTTATCAGTTACTCCTTCATCTTTCATCTTCATTGCCAAACCCTTGGAAAGCTTCTGGATATTGGCTTTGGTAAATCCGTCTCCAATCACCGCTCTCCAACCGCCGGTTCCAAACTTTATCATTTAGGTAGCCTCCTTACGATTGCCCATAATTACAATAACTTCATTCTCGCTGCCTTTTGGCTGTACATCGATACGATCTACATTGGTGCCGTTTAATTGAATCGACTGGACCCCCTTCATGACTTTGTCTGGATTCAGGACTGTAATATTATAGAAGGCTCCCCTCCATTCACGACGAACCGTAAACTTTTCCCATTCTGCTGGTATGCAAGGATCAATCCGTAGAGAATCTAATTCAGGGCGAATGCCAAGAAGATACCTTGTAGCTGAAAAATATGCCCATCCTGCGGTTCCAGTCATAAAGGGATGTCTTGCACGGCCAAAGGCAGTATGATCCTTACCTACAATAAATTGACAATAAGAATAGGGTTCCGCCTCTCGTATCTCAATCTTATCATTTTGATAATAAGGACATAGTGCATCATAAAACTTCATCGCACGATCCCCACGACCTAATATACATTCTGCTGCCCAAGCCCATGGATTTGGGTGACTAAAGATTGCACCATTTTCCTTTAAACCTGGATAAACCCTGGTTACAAATCCTATATCATCATCGGGTACTGTATAAGAAGGACCATTTAGCATAATTCCATAAGGTGTATATAGATAGTGATCAACGGAATCCATAGCCATTATTCCTCTTTCTTTAGTTGCCAGACCAGAAAGTACCGCCCAGGCATTAGATTCTAGATGGATTTTCCCTTCTTTGTCTTCACTGGTGCCAATCTTTTTGCCATTCTTTGTAATACCTCGAATGTACCATTCTTTATCCCAAAGTACTTTCTCGCAGGTTTCTTTGACCCTAGCCTGCATGGAAGCATATTTGGTGACATCTTCCTTGCGTCCTAGATAAGTTGCTACTTCAATGAAATTCCCTAAAGCCCAATAATGAAGGAAGGAAACCATGGCACTTTCTCCACCGCCAAGATTTAAGCAGTCATTCCAATCCGCTCTTAGGCCCTTACATATACCATTTGCTCCGATTTGTTCGTCTGAAAAATCAAGTATTCTAGTCATATGCTCATAAACCGTTCCACTACCACCATCGGCATAGGTTATCACTTCATCCAGAAAAGATAGTTCGCCGGTCTCCTTAACATATTCAACAATAGCACTAACTAGCCAAAGAGCGTCATCAGAACATGCTTGATCAATTCCATGGATAATATCATCTTTATTAGGCTCAGGTATAACAGTAGGTGACTTAAATGGCTTTACTTCCTTGTCAGGTTCAAACCACTCCGGCTGGAATAAATGAAGGCCATAGCCTTTGGATACTAATGCCCGCAACAATTCCATAATTCTCTGACGGCATTTCCTTGGGTTTGAATGAGGAATTGTCATTGCATCCTGCGCTGTATCCCTATATCCAAGACCTGTTCTACCACCAACCTCTATAAAAGAGGCAAATCTAGAAAACATTACGTTAATCTCCGCTTGATATAAATTCCATTGATTAATCAAGGTATTCATTCCATCATTCGGTGTACTTATCTGAAATTTTTCAAGTTTTTTCGTCCAGAAATCCGCTAATTGCTGGAATGCAATATCTACATTGCCTAGATCCGAATATTTGCTTCGGATTTTCTCCCCTGCTTTACGATTTCCTTCACCTAACATAAATACAATACGCATTTCTTCGCCTGGTTTTAAAACTAACTTTTTATGTAAAGTTCCACAATGATTATTCCCCTTTTCAAAACTACCGCTGCAATTCCCTTTCTCAACAGCAATCGGATTATCTTCTGTGCGATAAAGTCCAATAAATTTATCCCGCAAACAATCAAATCCATCCGGCATTACATTTGCAGTAAAATACTGATACCCAAACTCCTCATAGAATAAATCATGCTCAATAATACCATCTTCATAGGAAGAGCCAGCCGCATAATTACTCATCTGAAAATTTTGATTATCCATGTCAATATGATGATATGAAAATTCACAATATGAAAATATACTTAAACTTCTTTCTTTTGTATCTGCATTCTGTATCTTGACATCCCATAATTCAACTGGGTCATCGATAGGTATGAATAGAGTTTGTTCAGCTTTTATATTGCTATATTCACATAGATATTTCGTATAGGATAAACCATGGCGACACTGATACTTCGCCTCCTCTAGCGACTTCCCCACCGGCTGCCAAGAAACACTCCAATAATCGCCTGTCTCATCATCCCTAAGGTATACATAATGCCCCGGCCGATCCATTGGAATACTGTTGGCGCGAAAGCGTGTAATCCGGTGATATTGTGGAGATTTATAGAAGACATAGCCTCCTGCCGTATGGTTAACAACGGCACACATATCTTTAACTCCTAAGTAATTTGTCCATGATGTAGGTAAATCCATTCTCTCAATTACATATTCCCTATGATCATTATCAAAGTAACCATATTGCATTATAAACAACACCCCAATCTATGTATGATAAGATAATTATACCGTTGTCTGTGAAATGAATGGTATTGCTAGGGATGTCAATATTTGATTTATATTGTTATTTGTCTAAATTAATTAAAATAACAGTTCAGGCCTAATTAACAATGTGAACATTGCCTGACTTAAAAAATCCTCTTGACACATCTGGAAATTTGCCGTATAGTATTACTAATTTAATTTTCGGTAGGGATTGATTAGCAATTCATATCGAAAGCAATTGAATATAGATGCATATAAATCTATGCATAAGTAAAAAGCAATGATAAGAAAAAGTAGCAATTATGAAGACTTACAGAAAGATGCCGGTTGATGAGAGGCTCATGGATAATAATTGTGAATACATCTTGGAGCTTCGCACCGAACAGTAATCTAAGTAGGATGCGACGGGAACCTGCACCCGTTATAGTGCTAAAGTATCTTATTGATCCTATTGATCATAACGTACTTGATAAGGTAAGTAATGTGAGTTACTTATAAACTTAAGGTGGTAACACGAGATGATATCTCGTCCTTTTGGAAACAAAAGGGCGAGTTTTTTTATACCTTCTTTCATGCTTAGCTTATTTCTTAATTAAAAAATATTAGGGGAGATGTGAATTATGTTAAAAGCAAATGAACAATTTCGTATTATAACAAAAGGCGTTCAAACTTTAGTTAACAAGGAAGAACTACTGGCAAAACTAGAGAGGTCCTGTCAGTTAAACAAACCATTGATTGTAAAATTAGGGCTAGATCCTTCCGCGCCGGACATTCATCTAGGTCATGCCGTTGTCCTTAGAAAAATGAAACAAATGCAAGATTTAGGCCATAAGATTATCATTGTTATTGGAGACTTTACAGGTAAGATAGGCGACCCAACCGGTAAAGCGAAAGGACGGGTAGCACTAAGTGAGGAAGAAATAAAAGAAAATGCAGCCACCTACTGTGATCAGATATTTAAAATATTGGATAAAGATAAGACCGAGGTACGTTTTAATAGTGAGTGGCTTGCAAAACTAACTTTAGAAGATGTTGTTAAACTTGCTTCTACTACCACGGTAGCAAGAATGTTGGAGAGGGATGATTTCCAAACTAGATACCAGAATCAAGTTCCTATTGGGATTCATGAGTTCTTCTATCCATTAATGCAAGCTTATGATTCCATCATATTAAAAGCCGATATTGAATTAGGTGGAACGGATCAGACCTTTAATATCCTGATGGGTAGAACATTGCAGAAGGCGATGGATCAAGAACAGCAGGTTGCCATGTTCATGCCCATTTTGGAAGGCTTAGATGGCATCCAAAAAATGAGTAAAAGTCTTGGTAATTACATCGGTATTGACGAACCAGCAGAGGTAATGTTTAAGAAGGTCATGGAAGTTCCCGATCAGTTAATTATCCGTTACTTTGAGTTAGCGACTGACGAACATCCTGATGAAATCGATAAAATCAAAGAACAGCTGGAGAATGGCGTAAATCCTCGTGACGTCAAATTTAACTTGGCGAAAATTATTACCGGATTATACCACAGTGAAGATGATCTTAAGAAAGCAATGGATTTCTATAATACTGCTTTTACTAAGAAAGCAATTCCTGATGAAATACCCGAGCTGATCATCGACCTTGAAAATGATACCTTAAATGACATTATTCCTGCATTGATAAAGTTAGACTATGTTAATAGTCGTAGCGAATTTATTCGTCTTTTAAGGCAAGAAGGTGTAAGGCTAAACGGTGAAAAGCTAACGGTGGGAGACTTGGACCATGTATTAATCTGCAATGATGTATTAAAGATAGGGAAGAAGAAGTTCATTAAGATTATTAAGTAAATGTTTTGGAAATAAAAAAGCTGTCTATCGTAACTCCCATTACGTAAGACAGCTTTTTATATACACCTTTTCTATAATTTAGGTGTCTGATTTATTCAATTAGATTAGAGAAAATATTCTACTAATTTATCCAGTGCAACCTCTGTTTGCTCTCCGGTTTCCATATTCTTAACTCTAGCTGTATTATTGGAAAGTTCATCTGCACCAATGATTACCGTATTCTTTGCACCAATCTTATTGGCATATTTCATCTGAGCTTTGACACTTCTATCCAGATAATCCGTCTCAACGATGACTCCTGCATTCCGAAGTTGATGAACAATCTTATATGCGGATGCTTTCGCTTCTTTTCCAAGAATACCTACATATAGCTGTATAGATGGTTCCTGCTCCAATTCTACTCCTTCAGCCTCCAACTCATTAATAATACGTTCGATACCAAATCCAAAGCCTACTGCTGGAATATCTTGCTTCTCATCTATCTCATGAATAAGTCCGTCATATCTACCGCCACCGCAGAGGGTAAAACCATCTGCATTAACAAATTCAAATACAGTCTTGGTATAGTAATCCAAACCTCGAACAATTCCAGTATCAACTTGATAAGAAATACCAAGCTCATTTAGCAAGCTTTGCAATTCATCGAAATGTGACTTACATTCATCATCTAGGTATTCTATTGTTCTTGGTGCATCCTTAACAATCTCATTGCATGACGGAACCTTGCAATCAAGAACACGCAAGGGATTCTTCTGCATTCTTTCCTTACAGGTAGAACATAAGTGTTCTTCATGTTGCCTTAGGAAGGTAAGAAGGGCTTCATTGTATGTTTTTCTACAATTCTTACAGCCAATGCTATTAATATGGAGGTTTGCCCCCTTTAGTCCGATATCTTTCATGAACTCAGTTAACAAAGTAATCAGTTCCACCTCAGCCAATGGACTAGCTGATCCGAAGAATTCTATACCGAACTGATGATGTTGACGAAGTCTTCCACTTTGCGGATTCTCATAACGAAATGCCTGTGTAATATAAAACAATTTCGTTGGTTGACTCTCTGCAAATAGGCCATTTTCTAGATATGCCCGAACAGCGCCTGCAGTACCTTCTGGTTTTAATGTAATACTACGATGTCCTTTATCCTCAAAAGTGTACATTTCCTTTTGAACAACATCTGTTGTCTCACCGACACCTCTTTGAAAAAGTATCGTATGTTCAAATGCTGGTGTTATAATTTCCTTTATATTATAAGCCTTGCATATTTTTCTAGCTGCTGCTTCGATGATTGTACGTTTGTGCATCTGAGCACCGTACCAGTCCTGTGTTCCCTTCGGTCTCTGTGTTATCATAATAACCCTCCCTACTTCTATAATATGAATAATTATTTAACAATTAAAAATAAGTAAAATGACAAAATCTTATTCCGATATCGAAAGTTTATAAATCTGGACCTAAATGTATATAATCTCTTTATTCATTCTTAATCTAAATAGGCATTTGTCGGTATATTTTATATATAATAAACTTTATTTCTATAAATATCAACACATAAAATATCAACACTTATGTTTATTAAAAAATTTACGTTTTCTTTCAATTAACTCATCTATTCTATTAATGTAGTCTGTTACACTTCTTACATTATCCTCACGGACTATATAATAGGGATCATGGGAAACATACTTGGTAAGTCCACCTGCGCCTAGCGCAAGGATTGTTTGCTGTTCTTCCATAATCAATATATTATAGAGCCCTTCCTTATTGTATCTAGCATAACCAATATTCTCAAGGTTATCTGCTATATTCTTCTGNCGGTAGAGATAATATGGCACATAATCATTTTCTTTGGCAAATTTTACGGTTGCTTCCTGCATACATCTTACATCCGTTGGTACCATATCAATATAATTGTGCTTCTCAATATTCAGTCTAGCAGCCCGTTTTATTGCTAAAGTATGCACGGTAAGACTATCTGGATTCAATTCCTTAATCTCTTCTAGAGTTTTTATTACATCACCAACATCTTCTCCGGGCAACCCAATTATGATATCCATATTGATATTATCATGACCGGTCTCCCTTGCAAGAGCGAACGCTTCTTTAATTTGCACTACCGAATGCTTTCTTCCGATCACATCCAGAGTCTTTTGCTGCATGCTCTGTGGGTTGATTGATATACGGTCTACACCCCATTTTTTAAGCACTTCCAGCTTTTCTCTCGTTATACTATCCGGTCTTCCTGCTTCCACGCAGAATTCCTTTACATGGGAAAAGTCAAAATACTTCTTAACAGTACCTAATAGCCAATCCAACTGTTCTGCTGTTAATGTCGTTGGTGTTCCTCCACCAAAATAAACGCAAGTAAGTTTTTTATCTGAGAATACCGAAGCACCATATATAATCTCTTTTTCCAATGCTTTTAGGTATTTCTCAACATAATCTGAGAATTTTTCAATAGAGTAAGATGTAAATGAACAGTACAAGCAAGTGCTAGGGCAGAAGGGAATTCCAATATATAGACTATAACCATTTTGGTAGTCAATTTCTTGAAGAAGCTCCAATTCTCGTTTTGCAATATTAATACTTACTGCAATTTTTTCTTCGGAACAGAGATATTCCGCCTTCATATGATCATAGATTTCTTCCTTGCTCTTTCCCTTTTCCAGCATCTTATATACCAACTTTGTTGGTCGAATACCGGTAAGGATACCCCAGGGAAGCACTTTATGTGTAGCATCAGAAAGGATTCCATATAGTAGCCTTTTTATAATGTTCTTGTATTGCGATTTGGTCTCTAATGTAAATTGAGCATTCTTAATTCGGTATNTCCTTCTGTCATTTGAGAATATTGCAAGCATCTGAATTTTATCTGCATCAAAGCTTATATATAGACTTTCCAGTTGCCCTTCTTTGACACATTCCCCTTTTGCTCTCTCTTCAGCATTATTGGCAGATATTTTTTCCTGCCTCAACTTTTCTTGAAATACCGCCCCTGTAATTTCCTCATCCGCTATCTTCACATCAGCGTTATGATAGAACATCTTGACGATTTGAAATATATCATTCTCATATGCTTTGTCAGATAAATATATTCTAATCATGCTTACTCCTATTATCTTTAAATTTTAAAGAACTAATTAATTTACCCTAAATAAGGAATTGCTTCCACGACTATCGAAACCGACAAAGCATGGAAGCAAATTTTTTGTTATTAATTATAATTTGATTAAGTTCCAATAAGTACATAAGGTACTATATTTCTATCCTAATTAATATAGATATTGTACTCTCGCTCATGTCTAATTGTTGATGGTACTCCATGTCCTGGATATACCTTAACGCTATCCTTAAGTACCATAAGTTTCTGCTGAATGGATTTAATCAACTGCTCCCCATCTCCCGTAGGTAAATCCGATCTGCCGATATCCCCGCGAAATAAGGTGTCGCCACTGATTAAAATCTCTAGTTCTGGAAAGTAGTAGCATGCGCCACCGGCAGTATGACCCGGTGTGTGAATTACTTGAATGCTAAATCCAGCTATAGTTATTTGCTCCTGATCTTTTAACAGTACATCGGGAACTAAACTGTAAGGACGTTGGATACGAGCAGAAGAATTCATATATGGATCCTGCAATAGCTGTGCTTCATTTTCCTGTGCATAGACTTTAACATCCGTCTTTTGAACCAAACCACTTACCCCTAAGATATGATCAAAATGACCATGTGTAAGAAGGATAGCCTTACAGATAAGGTCATTATCCTTTAAATACTGTTCTATTGTATCCGGTAAATCACCGGGATCAAAGACAATCGCTTCCCTTGTATCCTCATTACTAATAACATAGCAGTTCGTTTGCACTGGTCCAAGAACTAGCGTTTTTAAATTGTATTTAGTCATGGTATTCCCTCCTTATCAACAAGGATATTTTTAACCAGAATGTTATCAACATTATCATAGCTTGTATTGGAAACTTGTTGATTAAATTAACCCGTGGTACGTTCAATATCCAAAACACTTTCTACGTTTCGGATCTTTGCCACAACTTCCTTAAGTTGTTCCACACCTTTTATCTCAAAGCCCATACTAATGGTAGCGGTACCCTGTTTACTCGTTCGAACATTCATGCTAATAACATCAATTTTATTTTCAGTAAATATTCTAGATATATCTACTAATACTCCGGTTCGATTATTAGCATAGATTTTAATTTCCGCGCTGAATACATTATTAGATTCTTTGCAGTCCGTGATGCTCCATTCTGCATCAATCAGCCTTGCCCGATCATCCTCTGGTAAGTTAATTATGTTAATACAATCGGTCC
>JGI24708J26588_10001116_pt1 | contig 21316 bp, 17 predicted proteins | sample BioPla1DNA2_FD_26588 | JGI IMG/M metagenome (IMG submission 26588) | reverse complement strand
GTTTAATTATCAGGAAATCATCCAAAAAGTAGTAGAGGAATGTCTTGATTTTGAAGAATGTCCTTATGAAGCAGAAGTGAATATTGTGCTGACCAATAATGAGGAAATCCATCAAATCAATCGGGAATATCGAGATATCGATTCCCCCACGGATGTATTATCCTTTCCCAATATCGATTATGAATGTCCTGGAAATTTTTCAAATTTGGAAGTATCTACGGAGGCCTATTTTAATCCAGATACGGGAGAACTGTTCTTGGGAGATATCGTTATTTCTGTAGAAAAAGCCATATCTCAGGCTCAAGAATATGGGCATTCCCTAGAAAGGGAAGTTGCATTTTTAGTCGCCCATAGCATGTTTCATTTGTTTGGCTACGATCATATGACAGAAGAAGAGCGTACTTTGATGGAGGACAAGCAAAGAAAGGTTTTAAATAACCTTAATATTTTAAGATAATATTATTAAATAATAATTTCATTAAATATATGATCCGTCATCACACTTAGGACTATGGACAGACTTTTGATACATTAATGTAGAGGGAATCGACTGTTCTGATTCTTGGGATATGGATACACCGATATCTTGATACACTAATGTAGAGGGAATCAACTGTTCTGATTCTTGGGATATGAATACAACGATATCTTGGACACGCCTAGGTCTTGGAAGAAAAATGTTAATAAAACAAAACTTGAAGAGGTATGGAATAGCATGAAACGAATTTCCTATTATCTGATTATAATTTTATCGATTTTTTTACTTATCGCTTGTAAAAATAAAGACAAGGATAAAGATCAGGAGGATAATGAAACAATTACAGAAGATTCCGATGATCGGACACCTTCCCCAACTCCCATAAAAAAACCAGAGGTTACCCCAACTGAGATACCGGAGGATGAGAACCGTGAAGGTGAAATGAGAAGTAATCTGACCGGTCAATGGGTACCCCTTGAGATTGGAAGCAAACGTCCCTTAGCAATTCAATTTAATAATTTTAAAACAGTTAAAAATCANTGGGGAATTGGACAGGCTGATATTCTATATGAAGCCATTACAGANGGTGGAATTACTAGATTATTAGGAATTGGTGAAAACTTTACCGGNGATAAGATTGGCTCCATACGTAGTTCTCGCCATTATTTTGTTAGTATTGCTGATGAATATGATGCCATCTATGTTCATTATGGAAAAACGAAATACGCAAAATCCAAATTATCAAAATTGGATATGGATAACTTAGATGGAGAAACGGGAATTGGAACGGTNGTTTTCTATCGAGATAAATCCTTAAAGGCACCCCATAATGCATTTACCAGTTTGGATCGAATACAAAAAGGNATTAAGCAAAAAAAATATTCAACCGAACACCGTAAAGATTTTGAACCTCATTTTAACTTCTATAAAGAGGACACTGATCTAGATAGCAGTACGGTTGTCAATAAAATTACCATTGATTTTTCCAATTATACTACACCATACCTTGAATATAATGCAGAAGATAAGCTATACTATCGTTACCAATTTGGTGGTCCTCATAAGGATTCGGTAACTGGAGAACAGCTTACCTTTAAGAATATTTTAGTTCAATTTGTAAATGAGTATGATATCGACAAGAATGATTATCAAACCATTGATTGGGAAAATGCCAGTGGTTCTGCTTACTATATAACCAATGGTAAGATGGTTCCAGTCACTTGGAAGAAAAATGAAACAAAAAAATGGATGCGTTTTTATGATGAAGCTGGGAATGAACTTACCATAAATCCGGGAAAAACCTATATCGCTATATTCCCTGATCGAAGACCCAAAGATGTCATCCTGGAATAGACGTTTTTACAAATGAGTAACAAAGGATTAAAAGGAGAAGGATATGTCATCAAAAAAAAGTAATCATTTTTTAGTACAGGGGAGTATCCTAGCGGCCGCTTCCCTGATTGTCCGGCTCATCGGTTTATTTTATAGAATTCCTATGAACCGTATTATCGGGAATGAAGGCGCTGGCTATTATGCTGTAGCATTTGATGTTTACAACATCGCCTTAGTGCTTTCATCCTATAGTCTCCCGGTTGCCGTATCAAAATTGGTTGCCACTAGAGGAATTAATAAGGAGCATAAAAATGCTTATCGAGTCTTCCTATGTGCTATGGGTTTTGCCCTTGTAATCGGACTAATAGCATCATCCATAATCTTTTTTGGAGCAAGTTTTTTTGCAGGGAAATACCAAAATGCCATTCTACCCCTTAAAATATTAGCTCCTACCATTTTTATATTTTCCATTATGGGTGTTCTAAGGGGATATTTCCAAGGTAAGAATACCATGATACCAACGGCAATTTCTCAGGTAATTGAACAAATCGTAAATGCCCTTGTCAGTGTTGTAGCATCTTACATTTTGGTGAAAAACTTCTCTGCTTCCGAAAATGTCGCTTCCTATGGTGCGGCTGGAGGTACCCTGGGTACCTTGATCGGAGCCATGGTTGGCTTATGTTTTCTAATGTTTGTTTTCTTTATCTATCGACCTATTTTACATAAACAACTGAAAAACGATATGTCAACCCATCGAGAATCCTATAAAGATATATTTAAACTTTTAATTTTAACCATTGCACCCATTATCTTAAGCCAAACCGTTTATCATGTCAGCGGTGTCATTGATAACAATTTATTTGGTTATCTTATGTCAACAAAGGAGGTAACCGCTTTTGAATTGTCGGTTTTACCCAATGCTGTAAAGGGTGAGATCTATACCGAGGAGTATTATGGAACCCTACTGGGTATTTACAGTAATAAATACCGCTTATTAACCAATGTTCCTGTGGCAATTGCTTCTGCCATTGGTGCTGCCATGGTAACCAGTATCGCAGCAGCCAATGTTCGGGGCATGGAGGATTCTATCCGATCCAAAATCCATTCCTCAATCAAATTTAATATGATTATTGCTATTCCGTCCGCAGTGGGTATGGCTGTACTAGCTTCACCCATTTTACAATTATTATTTAATGACCGTTATCAGCTTTCGGCTAATTTCTTTTACCTTGGCTCCATTGCCATAGTATTTTATGCCTTATCAACGGTACAGTCCTCCATTCTGCAGGGTATTAATCGATTGAATACACCGGTAATCAATTCAGCAATATCCTTAGGAGTTCATATTATATTAGTTTACGTATTACTAAAGTTCACACCCCTTAATTCCTATGCCTTGGTGATTGGTAATGTTACCTTCCCATTAATGGTCAGTATTTTGAATTGGCTATCCATTGAAAAATACTTAAATTATAAGCAGGAACTATTAAAAACCTTTATCATTCCTACCATTAGTGCAGGATTAATGGGCATAGCTGCTTATTTAATCTATCAGGGTATGATGATTGTAACTGGAATCAATGCGATTGCCGTAATGGTCTCCATTGTTTTCGCAGTAGTGATTTATTTCATTTTACTAATCTTTATGAAGGGTATTGACGAGAGTGAAATCAGCTCCCTACCAAAAGGATACCTTTTAATTAAAATTTTTAAGAGGATACATTTGCTTTAATTGTATAAAAAAGTAAATTAATGAGAATACTATATGCCAAAGGAGTGGTTTCTAATGAAACTGAAAAAGGCATGTATATATCTCATTAGTTTAATGTGTCTTGCAGTAATGTTTACAGCATGCTATTACTTAAGTTACCTGCATGCTTTAAAAGAATTTAATCGAAATGCGATAGAAAGAAGCCAAGAATTCGCTAGACTTTTGAATTATCCAGAACCATCCCCCTCCCCAGAAGCAGGAGAGGACAATACCCTGGCTGTGGATAGACAGGCTTCTGAGATTATCCTTCCCTCGACTCGATATATTATAGAAATCTGTGACATGAAGACCAATACAACAGACATTCAAGAGTCAAATCCACCGGGATACCTAGTGGGACTTACCAGGGAAGAAGTCTTAGACTATCTAGAAAGTTATATGCAAGATATGACCTTATCCGAGCATAATAAGGGACTGATTTCCTATGAACTAGTCAGATTTTCAGAAGACGAAGTTACCATGAGGAAAACCTACAATGAGGATACCGTTCCCTTCCGTTTTTATGTGGTTGTAAAGGACGGATATGTTGTGGTTTATAATAGTGACCTAAAGAGCGTCTTTGATTACACAGGAATCGAAGCTGCAAAACTATCGGAAAAGGATCGAATCGCCCTAAGCAAGGGAATTTATATCAATAGCAAGGATGAGTTGTATGGGCTTTTAGAAAGTTTTACAAGCTAAGGTTTCATATGATTCATTCATTTTCTGATTCAAAGTAATGATTCACTATGATAACTTACATGAGTGATTTCGCTTTGATGATTTTACTTTGATATTTTCGCTTTTCTATGTATCAATTTTAATCTAGCTTTTTAAATTTTTAATTTTCAATTTTTACTAGTATTTTTTATTTTACTAGTACTATGATTTTACTAGTATTTTTGATTTTACTAGTATTTATGATTTTTCTAGTACTATAACTTTACTAGTACTAAATTTTTACTAGTACTTATGAAAAAACAATGTAATATGGAAGAAGAACAAGAGGAACTGATCTTAACTAGGTAAGTTCCTTTTTGTTATAGTAATTCCTATCTTAAGATAATTATTTCAATGTATCCCTTGAAAATATGCCTCTGTTAAAATATAATAGAACAAATATGATTGCAGACCTAGGAGGCTTTTTCATTGGATTATGATATTATCGTTGTAGGTGCTGGTGCGTCTGGTCTTATGTCAGCCATAGCTGCTGGAAGACTGGGAAAAAAAGTACTGGTAATTGATCAAAAAGACAAAGCGGGAAAGAAAATTTTAGCAACAGGAAATGGAAAGTGTAATTTTACAAATCTGTATCAAGCTCCTGACTGCTACCGATCCGATGACAGCGCTTTTGCCATGAAGGTGCTGTCTTGTTTTAATGTCGATCGAACCATTGAGTTTTTTGAAGAACTTGGTATCTATCCCAAGGAGAGGAATGGATATCTTTATCCAAACTCGGAACAAGCAGCCAGTGTCGTACAAGTATTATTATTAGAATGTAAGAGACTTGGTGTTCACTTTATATTTGAGGAAACTGTTATGAAAATAATAAAGCCTCACTATACCCTAATTACCCTAGATAAGGAAAATGGGAAAGAAAAGAAATATTACGGCAAAAAATTAATTCTTGCAACCGGTGGTTGTGCCTCTCCTAAATTAGGCTCCGATGGAAGCGGCTATACCTTGGCAAAAAGTTTAGGCCATACCATTATAAAACCCTTGCCCGCCCTGGTTTCCTTACGATCCCCAGACAAGTTCTGCAAAACAGCTTCCGGAGTACGTACCATGGCAAAAGTAGAAGCATATGGGAACCATAAACTTCTTGATAGGGAAGAAGGAGAGATTATTTTTACAGACTATGGTATCTCCGGTATCCCCATTATGCAATTAAGCCGTTTTGTTGCAAAAGCCCTGGATCAAGGACAAAAGGTCTATTTAAAACTAGATTTACTTACCAAAGCCAGTTATGAAGAAATCCTATCTATGCTTCAAAACCGCTGGAATCAAAATAAGAATAAAACCATGGAAGAATTGTTGATTGGTTTACTGAACAATAAACTGGCTTATGTGCTTATCAAGGAAGCTAGTTTAGATCCCATAAAACCGGGGAAAGAGATTAGTATAAAAGAAATCAAACTTCTAGCCAATAAAATAAAATCCTTCCAGGTGAATATTAAAGCCACCAATCCCTTTGATAATGCCCAGGTTAGTGCTGGTGGTGTATCAACCAAAGAAATCAATGAANAAACCATGGAATCTAAATTATCAAAGAATTTATATCTTTGTGGNGAACTGGTTGATGTGGATGGAACTTGCGGAGGATATAATCTGCAGTGGGCATGGAGTTCCGGTTATCTNGCTGGAATCTCTGCTGCGAAACCATAAATATAAACTGTAATCCCTGCTGCCTTACCCTAAATAAATATAAAAAAGAAATCTAAGATGATAAAATGGAACTCATTAAATGGAACTTAATTAATAGAACTGTTCATTGAGAACCTATTCATTTAAAACTTTTTAATATGGAACTTATTATATAGAACTGTTCATTGAGAACCTTTTTTTAGTTTTTTATATATAACTTTTTTAACAGAACTTAGATTAATGATCTGTAAATAATAGATAAGGAAAGATTAAGATGCTAAGAATTACTCAAATAAAACTTCCAATCAAACATACGGAGCAAGAACTTAGAAAAGCCATAGGGAAAGCATTGAAGATTTCTCCTGACCGGATTGAGGAATATCGAATAATTAAAAAATCCATCGATGCTAGAAAGAAAGAAGATATCAAATTTATATATACCATCGATCTTAAGGTTTCGGGGAAGAATAATATAAAAGAAAATGAGGAAGAGATTCGTAAACACAGTAAAAATCCCAATGTGTCTATCATTGAGCCAAGCCATTATTCTTTTATCCCCTCTGGAACCAGTAAGTTAGATGAACGGCCAATCATAGTGGGAATGGGTCCAGCGGGCTTGTTCTGTGCCCTACTTTTAGCAAGGCATGGATATCAGCCTATCCTAATGGAACGGGGGGCAAGTATTCCAGAACGAGTAGAATCTGTGGAGCATTTTTGGAAGAGTAACGAATTAAATCCGGAAAACAATGTTCCATTTGGTGAGGGTGGTGCCGGAACATTTTCCGATGGGAAACTCAATAGTATGGTAAAGGATGTATCAAATCGTTTTCGTTTGGTCTTAGAAACCTTTGTGGAATACGGAGCTCCTTCGGAAATTTTATATCTCAATAAACCTCATATTGGTACGGATCAACTCCGTTCTGTTGTCGTCAATATGCGAAAAGAAATTATCCGCTTGGGTGGAGAAATAAGATTTCATACAAAACTAACGGATTTAATGATTGAAAATGGTGGCTTACAGGCCATTGAAGTAAATCATAATGAAATTATTCCCTGTAAAATATTAATAGCAGCCATCGGTCATAGTGCTAGAGATACCTTTGCCATGTTCTTAAACAGAGGCTTATCCTTATCACCAAAGCCTTTTGCTATCGGCCTAAGAATACAGCATCGACAAGATCAGATTAGCAAAACCCAATATGGCGATCAATATATCCACCTACCTCCAGCTGATTATAAGCTCACCCATCAGACGAAAACCGGCCGAGGTGTTTATTCCTTCTGTATGTGTCCCGGTGGCTTTGTAGTAAATGCTTCTTCAGAAAAAGGACACTTGGTAGTGAATGGGATGAGTAATCACGCTAGAGATGAAGAGAATGCCAATAGTGCCATCGTTGTAACTGTAAAACCTGAGGATTTTGGCAGTAGTGATCCCTTAGGGGGAATCGCTTTTCAGAGAAAATGGGAAAAACTCGCTTATGAAACTGGAAAAGGTTCTATCCCAATCCAGCTCTATGGTGACTTGTTAAGAAATAAAGAAAGTGTTACACTGGGTAGTATTAAGCCAATCATTAAAGGTCAATATCGCTTGGCAAATCTTCATCACTGTCTTCCCAAGCCAGTGCTTGAAGCAGTGATCGAAGGAATTGAAGCTTTTGATAAAAAAATAAATGGCTTTGCAGATGAAGAGGCTATACTGGCAGGGGTGGAAAGCAGAACCTCATCTCCAGTGCGAATTCATAGAAACGAACAATATGAAAGTAATATCCGAGGAATCTATCCCTGTGGAGAAGGAGCTGGCTATGCCGGGGGTATTACATCTGCTGCCATAGATGGAATTAGAATTTTTGAAGCCATCGCAAACCGCTTTCAAGCAAAGAACAAAGAATAAAGAAATTAATAAGATGATATATAACNTAAGATGATATAAAACCAAAGAAAAAGATATGATAACTTAGGTGGAGGATAGAAACACAATGAATTATAGAGAACTTTTAAAAGATAAGAAAAGAATTGTTGTAAAAATTGGATCTGCATCCCTGACCAATCCCAATACCAATTGTTTAAATCTAGGGAAAATGGAGATTCTGGTAAGAATTCTAACGGATCTTAGGGGTCAAGGCAAAGATGTAGTACTGGTAACTTCCGGAGCTATTGCTGTAGGAAGAAAAGCTTTGGGATTAAAAGAAAGACCAACAGAGCGCTCAGTGAAGCAAGCCTGTGCCGCAGTTGGCCAAGCAAGACTAATGATGTTATATCAAAAACTATTTGCAGAATATAGTCAGATTGCTGCACAAATACTTATGACCAAATACACCATGATTAATGAAATCAGTCGTATGAATGCTCAGAATACTTTTCATGAATTATTCCAAATGGGTGTAATTCCAATTGTTAATGAAAATGATACGGTTTCTACCGATGAATTGGAGTTTGGCGATAATGATACCCTCAGTGCCATCGTTACAGCCTTGGTGGGCGGAGACCTTCTGATTTTATTATCCGATATAGATGGTTTGTATACCGATGATCCTCACCAAAATAAGGACGCAAAGTTAATTACCTTTGTTCCAGAGATCAATGATAAATTAAATGCTATGGCTAAGTCCTCTACCAATCATCTAGGTACTGGTGGTATGGTTACAAAAATATCTGCAGCAAAAATTGCCACAGCTTCTGGTGCCGATATGGTAATTGCCAATGGAAACGATGTTCATCACATTGATGATATCATAAAGGGTAAGGAAGTTGGAACCTTATTTACAGCAAATAAGAATACGGATTTTAATATCTTAGATTATATCAAAACAAAACAATATCCTAGTTAAAGAAAGATAAGGAAGAGGTCAATCATAATAAGACCTATGGTTTCAATTTGCTTGCAAGGCAATATTGGAATTTATCGAATCTTGGTATAACTGAAAAGGATTCATGGTTCTATGGTTATATTAATGATATGACACCTCACGGAGCACATGAAGCTGCTGCATAGGAAATTAAACTTTTGTATCTACGCTATTGCCACAAGTCCATTACAAGTTTTTCATTCAAAAGTTTAAATATTACAAATTTTTCATTATAAATTTAAAATTTCAAGTTTTTCATTTACAAGTTTAAATATTACAACTTTTTCATTTTCAAGTTTTAACATTCAAGTTTATCATTACAAGTAAAATTTAATAAGTTTTGAAATTACAAATTTAAAATCTATAAGTATAATAGAAAGGGATCACATGAACGAATTACAAATTGCAAGAATTAATGAATTATATCATAAATCAAAAAAGGAAGGTCTTACAGAGGAAGAGAAGCAGGAACAGCAAAAGCTACGAAACGATTATATTGCTGCAATCCGAAGAAATCTAAGAGGAACCCTAGATCAGGTATCCTTTGTGAATCCAGACGGCTCTATAACAGAAGCAAAAGATTTAAAGAGGAAGAAATAAGATGAACAAGGATGATATCCGAAAAAGTATATTAAAAGAGAGAAGTTTACTGTCCGAATCTCAGAGAAGGGAATTTAATCAAGCCATTTACCAAAGATTAATCAATTCAGATCTATATCAAAAAAGTAAGATAATATTTGCTTTTGCATCCTTTGGTAGTGAAGTAGATACTTGGACTATCCTAGATCATTCCATAAATGAGGGAAAAAGAGTTTATCTGCCTAGAGTAGAGGGTAAAATTATGAATTTCTATGAGTTTAAGGATATCCAATCCCTGGAACCTAGCAAATTTGGTATCTTAGAGCCTAGGATGGAAGAAGCCAATCGGTATTTAGTAGAAACCGATCCAAATCAAATTAAAGTAATGATTATGCCTGGGCTGGCTTTTGATACTAAGGGTAACCGCATAGGTTACGGGGCAGGTTACTACGATAAGTATTTAAATTCCTTTCCCAAAGATCATTTCATCAAAGCAGCAATTGCATATGACTTTCAAATATTTGATCACTTAGTTTCTGATCCATACGATATTCCCGTAGATATCATCATCACACCAAGCAAATACCTTCCGATAAAATAAATCCGTAAGAAATTACAAAAATTTAATCATTTTTTAATAAAATTTCAGTTTGTTTCTAAGGAAAATCATGTATGATATATGAAAGGAGAGGTTAGATGAATTATTTGGAGCAAAGGGGAGTTAGAGCCAAAAAGGCTGCAACCGAATTAAATCGATACCTTGAGGGTAAAAAGAATGATGCCCTTCGTGCTTGTGCCAAAGCACTTCTTGATCATGAAACTCAGATACTCTCAGCCAACGAAAAAGATGTCGCTGCTGCTAAGGAACGTGGTGTAAAAAGTTCCTTAATTGACCGACTAAGTTTAAATCATCAAAGACTCCAAAGTATGGCAGATGGATTGTTAGAAATCTGTACCTTAGCTGATCCCATCGGGGAAGTTATTTCTATGAAGGTACGTCCCAATGGACTGAATATCGGACAGAAAGTGGTTCCCTTGGGTGTCATCGGAATCATTTACGAATCCAGACCAAATGTAACTGCAGATGCTTTTGGTTTATGCTTTAAGACAGGCAATGCCGTTATCTTAAGGGGTGGCTCCGATGCCATTCATTCCAACAAAGCAATTGTTGCAGCCTTGCGGATGGGTCTAGCAAGTGCTGGATGTATAGAAGATGCTGTACAATTAATAGAAGACACTTCTAGGGAAACGGCTAGGGAACTCATGCAAATGAATAAATACATAGATGTATTAATTCCCCGGGGTGGAGCAGGTCTAATACAGACAGTTATTGAAAATAGTACCATCCCAGTGATTGAAACAGGTACGGGTAATTGTCATATTTATGTAGATGAGTACGCAGATTTTACTATGGCCTTGGATATCATTGATAATGCCAAAACACAGCGCCTTGGGGTTTGCAACACCTGTGAATCCTTAGTCATCCATGAACAGATTAGTCATGAGTTTCTTCCTTTGTTGTATGAAAGATTAGGGGCAAAGGAAATCGAAATTAGAGCGGATGAGAAAGCATGTAGCATCTGTAGTGGATTTATCCCAGCCAAAGAAGAGGATTATGCTACCGAATATCTTGATAAGATTGTTTCGTTAAAAATTGTAAATAACATTGATGAAGCCATTGATCATATTAACTATTACAATAGCAAACACTCCGAAGCGATTATCACTAAGGATTATACGAACGCTTTAAAGTTCTTAAATGAAGTTGATGCGGCGGCTGTCTATGTAAATGCATCCACAAGATTTACCGATGGAAATGAATTTGGTTTTGGTGCAGAAATTGGCATCAGTACTCAGAAACTCCATGCCAGAGGACCTATGGGACTAAAGGCATTGACTACGACCAAATATATTATTTTTGGAGATGGTCAAATAAGAAATTAAAAAAGAAAGAAGGTAAGTGAATGGCAAACAAGGAAATATATGATTTCCCTTCCGGAAATGATATAAAAATGTTTTTCAAAAAATTTGGAAAAATTTTTATTGTTCTTGTTATATTGGCTCTTGTTGGTATTGTTTCCTTAGGATCCTTTTATACCATTAAAGAACAGGAACAAGCCGTAGTTACTACATTCGGAAAGGCGAAGGCAGTTACTAACGCAGGACTACATTTTAAAATACCTATTATTCAAAGGGTTCAAAAGGTAGACACCACAAATAAAGGTTTTTCCATTGGCTATGATATGGAAACTGGTTATTCCATAGAAAGTGAATCCATGATGATTACATCGGATTTTAATTTTGTTAATGTCGATTTCTATGTTGAGTATAAGGTAGCGGATCCAGTAAAGGCTTTATACGCTTCCGACGACCCGGTTACCATTCTAAAAAATATTGCCTTGAGTAGTATCCGTTCTACTGTAGGTAGTTATAAAGTGGACGATGTCATTACAACTGGAAAATATGAAATTCAGTCTAGCATTAAGGAATCCATTTTAGAAAAATTAGAAATCAACGATATTGGATTACAATTGGTAAATATCACCATACAAGATGCAGAACCACCAACCGAGGAAGTTATGGAAGCCTTCAAATCTGTTGAGACGGCAAAGCAAGCCAGTGAAACTGCAATAAATAATGCAAGAAAATATCAAAACGAACAACTTCCTCAAGCAGAAGCTCAGGTGGATAAGATTTTACAAGAAGCAGAATCTAAGAAAAATCAAAGAGTAAATGAAGCTTATTCTGAAGTAGCTAGATTTAACGAGATGTATCTGGAATATTCCAAATATCCTTTGATTACAAAACAAAGAATGTTCTATGAAGCTATGGAGGATGTATTACCATCACTAAAGGTTATTATTGATAGTGGAGATTCCGAAATCCAAAAACTCTTACCCATTGAACCACTACTGGAAGGAGGGAATCAGTAATGTCTAAGAAAGCAAAAAGTATNTCCGGTATTATAATCCTTATTTTATTNTTTGCAGGTATCATTGTACTGATGAATTCTCTGGTTGTGACTAAGGAAAATCAATTCACTATCATCAAACGATTTGGTAAAATTGAAAAAGTAGTAGATGAAGCTGGTCTTTCCATAAAAACCCCTTTCATCGATGAAATCGATACCTTGCCAAAAAGCATACAATTTTATGATTTGCCAGAATCCGATGTTATAACTGAGGATAAGAAAACCATGGTAGCAGACAGCTACGTTCTATGGAGGATTATAGACCCAATCACCTTCGCCCAGAGCTTAAACTCCTCTGTAACACAAGCAGAACATAGAATTGATACCTTGGTATACAATTCATTAAAAAATGTCATCAGTAGTAATACGCAAAATGAAGTGATTAGTGGTCGTGATGGAGAACTTAGTACTGCAATTATGGAAAGCATCGGTAATACCATAGACCAATATGGGTTTGAATTAATTTCTGTAGAAACCAAACATCTAGATCTACCTAGCGATAATAAAACGGCAGTCTTTGAACGTATGATTTCAGAAAGAGCTCAAATGGCTGCTACTTATACAGCAGAAGGGGAATCCGAAGCACAAAAAATCCGTAACTCTACCGATAAAGAAGTGGCTATCAGTATCTCCAATGCAGAAACTCAAGCTGCCAAAATCATTGCAGAAGGAGAAGCAGAGTATATGAGAATTCTGTCGGAAGCATTTGACCATCCTGAAAAGGCAGATTTCTATACCTTTATCCGATCTTTGGATGCTGCAAGATCCTCCTTAAAAGGTAAGGATAAAACTTTAATCCTTTCCTCAGATTCACCAATTGCAGAGATTTTCTATCAGATTGATTAACTGTTCATAAATCAAGGGAAAGCAATCATATAATAATACGATTACAGTTTTAGGAGTATTCGTATGTTGGTAAACTTTGATGAAGCAGATTATTCTTACGATAAATTAAAATCCGATGCAAGTGAACTATCCAAACAATACGATAGTATCTTACAATGTGTCACGATTGGCCGTTCCCATGACAATCGTGACATCATTTTGCTTAAACTTGGATTGGGAAAGAAGTACATGATTTGCTGCAGTGGGGTACATGGAAGGGAAACCATTAATCCAATTGTATTAATGCGAATTGTTGAATATTACGCTGACCTCTATGTAAACCATAAGGAAACAAAACAAAACTTAAAACATATGCTCCTGAATTCTAGCCAACATCTAGGAGCAGAATATGAAAAGATGCTGTTAGGGGCCTGTATTTATGAATTATTACAAACCTTTACCATCCTTTTTATCCCTCTTTTAAACCCAGATGGTTATATGATATCATTAAATGGCTTTGATTCTATCAATAATCCGGAATTAAAAAGCAAATGTTTAGCTATGAAGCTTCCTCATCAGGATTGGAAAGCCAATGCCAGGGGAGTAGATATCAATCGTAATTTCCCCAGTCGATTATGGAAACCAAAAAATCCAGAGGATTATGCAGCCAGTGAAAATGAAACCCAAGCATTAATCTCTGTTTTTCATCATTATCGGTCAAAAGGTTTTCTTGACTTTCATTCTAGAGGAAAACAAATTTACTATTATCGCAAAGAAATGATTAATCGCTATAATGAAAGGCAATTATTAATAGCAAACCGCTTGATAAAACATACCAATTATGAGCTAGTTCCGCCGGATTTAGAAATTGATCCCGGGGATTCTGGGGGGAATACGGTACACTATTTTTCAGAACATTTTAATAAACCAGCCTTAACCATTGAAACCGTTGATGAAGAGGCTAGTTTTCCCTTAGATATCGCCTATCGTGAGCCCACCTTCCATGAACTTAGAATGGTTATTCTTGAATTTGGAAGCTTAATTATTTAAGCCTAGCTGCATTAATCTTACATAGGCTACAAGGATGGATCTAGTAATAAATATTCTAAATCAATAAGTTCGTGTATGGAAATTAATTGATTGATATTTCCATACAGAAAAACGTGAACATTATATTATAATAGCAAAATCTATCAAGAGAAGGAGTTACGATGGAACATACAAATGTGAATGCCATAGAAGCAGCAAAGCAATTGGATATTATTAATGAATTAAAAGTACGTTTTGAACAAGAAAAAAGCAAAACAGGTAAAAACAAAACCTATCATATTGAAACCTTCGGTTGCCAAATGAATAGCCGCGATTCTGAAAAAATCGCCGGCATATTAAAGCAAATTGGATATGAGGAAACCGACAGTGAAGAGGCGGATTTTGTTATATTTAACACCTGTACCGTTAGAGAAAANGCAAACAATAAGGTGTGGGGAAGATTGGGATATCTGGGTAATCTAAAGAAAAAAAATCCAGATATGTTAATTGCTATTTGCGGTTGTATGATGCAAGAGCCTACAGCTGTAGAAAAAATAAAATCCAGCTATCGTTTTGTGGATATTATCTTCGGAACCCATAATATATTTAAACTAGCAGAGCTCTTGCAACTGCGCTTAAATTCCGACCGAATGATTATTGACTTATGGAAGGATACCGATTTAATTGTAGAAAACCTTCCCAATGAAAGAAAATATAGCTTTAAAGCTGGGGTTAATATTATGTTTGGCTGCAATAATTTCTGTAGCTATTGTATAGTGCCCTATGTTCGTGGTAGAGAACGAAGCAGAAATCCTAAGGATATCATTGATGAAATTACTGCATTAGCCAAGGATGGAGTCCTTGAAGTAATGCTCCTAGGGCAAAATGTAAACTCTTATGGTAAAACCTTGGAAGAGCCCATTACATTTGCCCAGCTCTTACAGGAAATCGAAAAGATTGATGGAATTGAGCGAATTCGATTTATGACATCCCATCCTAAGGATTTATCCCAAGAATTAATCGATGTTATGAAATCCAGCAAAAAAATCTGCAACCATCTGCATTTACCAATGCAATCTGGCTCTACAAGACTTTTAAAAATTATGAATCGAAAATATACCAAAGAAGGTTATCTGGAATTGGTTGATAAGATTCGGAAAGCTGTCCCAAACATCTCCTTAACCACAGACATTATTGTAGGCTTCCCAGGAGAAACCGAGGAAGATTTCGAGGAAACCTTAGATGTAGTAAGGAAAGTTGGCTTTGATAGTGCCTTTACCTTCCTCTATTCCAAGCGTACCGGTACCCCAGCAGCAACCATGGAGAATCAAGTAGAAGAAGCAGTGGCTATGGAGCGTTTTAATCGCCTTCTAAAAGAGATTCAGACTTGTTCNGCAAATCGAACCCTTAGGGATGAGCATACCGTTCAGAAAGTATTGGTAGAGGAANTTAATTCACAGGATCCGAATTTGCTCACCGGAAGACTTGGTAATAATCTTTTGGTACATTTCCCAGGGGATCCATCTTACATTGGTAAAATCATAGATGTCTATTTAGAGGAAAGCAAAGGTTTCTATTATATCGGAAGACTACAGGAGTAGAACTTTTCTTCTGGGATCGGATGCGACTAATCTTACAGAATAATGTATATATATTCACTTGGAATAAAAAGCATTATTTTTGAAAATGGCGAATCCCCTTAGGAAACTCTAATTTTTTATAATAGAGCAATTCTTTTGAAATTGTACAAATAATTACTTAAAATTATTGGAATACTTGACATATTAGTAAAAACAGTATAAAATTTATATGTTGTATTATAAAAAGTAGGTGGGTTGAAATTACAGCTCCCTTCTTATTTGTACAATGAAAATTGAATAAGGGAGGTGCTCCTGTGTCTGAGGTATGGAAAATAGTGCTTGCTATTGTGATAACCTTGGTAATTGTAGCTACTCTTACTTGGAAATTTGCAATTACCTACCGAATTAAAGTATATGAAGCGAAGATCGGTAGTGCAGAGGAAAAAGCAAGAGAAATCATAGATGAAGCTTTAAAAACAGCTGAAACTAAGAAGCGCGAAGCCCTACTTGAAGCAAAAGAAGAAGCCTTAAGGGCAAAGAATGAATTCGAGAGGGAGACTAAGGAAAGAAGATCAGAGATTCAACGCTATGAAAAAAGGGTTCTTACTAAAGAAGAGACTTTAGATAGGAAAACCGAGGCACTGGAAAAGAAGGAAGCCCGACTTTCTGCAAAGGAAAATGAGCTTGATAAGCTTAGACATGAAGTGGAAGAATTCCACGCAAAACAATTGCAGGAGTTGGAGAAGATTTCCGGATTAACCTCCGAACAAGCTAAGGAATATCTTTTAAAGACTGTTGAAGATGAAGTAAAACATGAAACTGCTATACTAATCAAAGAATTAGAAAGCAAAGCAAAAGAAGAAGCGGATAAGAAAGCAAAGGATTTGGTAGTTACTGCAATTCAGAGATGCGCAGCAGATCACGTTGCTGAGACTACAATTTCTGTTGTTCAGCTTCCTAATGATGAAATGAAAGGTAGAATCATTGGTAGGGAAGGACGTAATATCAGAACATTAGAAACAATGACTGGTGTGGATCTGATTATCGATGATACACCGGAAGCTGTCATTTTATCGGCCTTTGATCCAATCAGAAGAGAAGTGGCTAGAATTGCCCTTGAAAAATTGATTGTCGATGGTCGAATTCATCCTGCAAGAATTGAAGAAATGGTTGAAAAAGCTCAGAAAGAAGTTGAAGTAATGATCCGAGAAGCAGGAGAAGCTGCTACCTTGGAAGTTGGGGTACATGGTATTCATCCTGAGCTAGTAAAACTTCTAGGCAAGATGAAATTTAGGACAAGTTATGGTCAGAATGCATTAAAGCATTCCATTGAAGTTGCTATTTTATCCGGCCTTCTAGCCGGAGAAATCGGAGTTGATGTAAGAATTGCGAAACGTGCAGGTCTATTGCATGATATCGGTAAATCAATCGATCATGAAGTAGAAGGAACCCATGTACAAATTGGTGTAGACTTATGTAGGAAATACAAAGAATCTCCAATTGTTATTAATGCGGTAGAAGCACATCATGGTGATGTTGAATTCCAATCATTAATCGCATGTATCGTACAGGCAGCTGATACAATTTCAGCAGCAAGACCCGGTGCTAGGCGTGAAACTTTAGAAACATATACCAACAGACTAAAACAACTTGAAGATATTACCAATGGCTTTAAGGGGGTAGATAAGTCATTTGCAATTCAAGCTGGTCGAGAAGTTCGCGTTATGGTAGTACCCGAACAAATCAGCGATGCGGATATGGTTTTACTCGCTCGTGACTTATCAAAGAGAATCGAAGATGAATTAGAATATCCAGGTCAGATTAAAGTTAATGTAATTAGAGAATCAAGAGTAACAGATTACGCTAAATAATTTTTTAAACAGGAAAACAAGATGTATCTTCAATGATGCATTACTAAAAACTTGTAAGCATTTGCTTACAAGTTTTTTTAATTCAAAAATATTTTCAACGGAACCAATGAAAACCTTCTTGAAAAAACTTCTAGGCTAATTTATAAATTCAAAATATGAATCAATAATCAATTATAAATCGAACAATATGTAGTGATTTCTATTGATAAATTATATAATTTGCACAATTTGCACAAAAATTCTTTGCCACACAAACAAATGCCAGTGGTGGAAAATACTTTTTTGGAGTTTTCGCAAATTTTCGTTGCAATATTACCAATTTTATATTACAATGGAAAAGAAATTTTAACGAGGAAAATTAAGGCGGTGTAAAACATGTCATTAACTTTATCAAGAAAAGCACAGGCTGTAAAGCCTTCTTCAACTTTAGCCATAACGGCAAAAGCAAAAGAATTGAAAGAAAAAGGGATCGATGTCGTTGGTTTTGGTGCTGGTGAGCCAGATTTTAATACTCCTGAGAATATCTGTGATGCAGCAATTAAAGCAATCCATGATGGGTTCACAAAGTATACTCCTGCACAAGGTACCTTAGAACTCAGGAAAGCAATTTGCGAAAAATTCTTACAGTTCAATGGTTTAAAATATGAACCTGACCAGGTTGTTGTAAGTAATGGTGGAAAACATTCTTTAACAAATATATTTACAGCAATTTTGAATCCAGGAGATGAGGTGATTATTCCAGCACCTTATTGGTTAAGCTATCCTGAGATTGTTAAATTAGCTGATGGTATTCCCATTTTTATAAAAACAGATCGGAAGCAAAATTACAAGGTTACAGCGGAGCAAATCGAAGCTGTATGCACAGATAAAACAAAAGCATTGATTTTAAATTCACCGAACAATCCTTCTGGTATGATTTATACCCGTGAAGAATTGGAAGCGATTGCTGAAGTGGCCATAAGAAAAGATTTCTATGTGGTATCTGATGAAATGTATGAGAACCTAATTTATGGGGACGATCAAGCAGTTAGTATTGCTTCCTTAAACGATGAGATTTATAAAAGAACCATTACCTGCAGTGGTGTAGCCAAGAGCTATTCCATGACTGGTTGGAGAATTGGATATACTGGTTCAACTAAGGAAATTGCCAAGCTAATGGCCAGTGTTCAAAGTCATCAAACATCGAATCCCAATTCCATAGCGCAAAAAGCAGCCTATGAAGCCCTAGTAGGACCACAAGATTCCGTTAATCGTATGAAAGAAGAATTTAATAAAAGAAGAGATTATATGTATGAACGAATCAGTGGAATCAAACATATTTCTGCATTAAAGCCCCAGGGTGCTTTCTATCTCTTTGTTGATATCGGTGAAACCCTAAATCTAAGCTACAAAGGAGAAATCGTAGGAACCGTAGGAAATCTTGCTAAGATCTTAATTGAAGATTTTAATGTAGCGGTTATTCCATGTGATGATTTCGGCTTCCCGGATCACATTCGTTTATCCTATGCGATATCCTTGGAGCAAATTAAAAAAGGCTTGGATCGTATTGAGTCTTTTGCAAATCAATTAGTATAAGATATGTATTTAAACGGTAGTATTTTATTAGACAAGAAACAAATTTAAGTTTCTTGAGACCTTAGGAAGGTAAATAAAATACTACCTTTTTTTTATGCAATATGTTAATATAGTAGAAACATTAAAATAATAGAAAACACTGGATTATCCTAGGATACTTGATTTAAAATCCTAAGGTTTTATACATAAAGATAGCTTTTGTAGATGAAAACAGATGGAAAGAAGGTTTGATTATGGCTTTATTTGGTTTTATCGGAGCTGGAAATATGGGTTTCCCTTTATTAAAGGCTGCCGTAAATACCTTTGGTAAGGAAGAAGTTGTTTTTACGGAAGTTTCAAAAGAACGTCGTGAATATGTATACAAGGAAACAGGGGCAAGTAACTTAGAGAATAATAAGGAATTGGTTCAAAATTGTAAGTACTTGTTATTGGCCGTGAAACCGCAGTTTATTCATGAAGTGATGGCCGATATTAAGGAGGAAGTTCGTCAAGAACAGGTTATTATCTCCATAGCAGCCGGAATCTCCATAGATGCAATTAAGCAGGGTCTTTCTAATAAATGCAGAATTGTAAGAGCCATGCCCAATACTCCAGCCATGGTGAAGCAAGGAATGACCGGTATTTGCTTTTCCCAAGATGAGTTCTCTGAAGAAGAAAAATCTATCATTGATCAGTTTTTTAGCTCTTTTGGAAAATATGAGGTATTTGATGAAAGGCTTATGAATGCAGTGATTTGTGCCAATGGTAGTTCCCCAGCTTATGTCTATCTATTTATAGAGGCATTGGCGGACAGCGTTGTTAGCTACGGTATCCCTAGGGACAAGGCATATCAGTTGGTTTCACAAACAGTTTTAGGAGCTGCCACCATGGTTTTGGAAACAGGTGAGCATCCAGGAAAATTAAAAGATCAAGTATGTTCTCCTGGGGGAACCACCATAGCTGCTGTGAAAGCCTTGGAGGAATTTGGTTTTCGTAATGCAATTATGAAAGCTAGCGATGCTTGTTATGATAAGGCTTCTAATTTAAGCAATTCATAATATGGGTAATTCTTTATCATAGATTTAAGAATTACAAACAATACAATACATGAGGTGCAAAATGAATCAGTACAAGAGATTAGATCGAAAATTAATTAAAAAGGGTTCTATTATCGATTATTACAATGATATTATCGAGGTGAATCATGAAAAACAAGTAATCTTTGATTATATCGATCATAAAGGTGCTGCTGCCATGATACCGNTTAGCNCCGATGGAAAAATCATTATGGTACGTCAGTATCGCAATGCCATNNACCAGTATTCCCTTGAAATACCCGCAGGCGGGCTAAATCCCGGAGAAGATCCTATGGCTTGCGCCATTAGGGAATGTGAGGAGGAGACCGGCTATCAGGCAAAAAATGCCCATCATCTTATCGATGTTTTTACCACCGTTGCTTTTAGTAACGAAAAAATCTGTATTTATTATACGGATGATTTNTCTCCATCAAAGCAAAATCTAGACGAAGATGAATTTGTAACGGTAGAAAAGTATTCCCTGGAAGACTTAGTAAAGATGATTTTNAATGGTGAAATCCAAGATGCAAAAACCATTGCNGGGATCCTAGCATATAAAAATAAGATAAGCTGATAGANAAAATGGCTTGTTCTAATTTGATATTCTTGACATAATATTCTATAAAGAATATTTTACGGAGCGATTCATGAAGAATATCAAAATGAAAATCCGCCATCTAAGTGAAATACAGATTGCTTTTATCTTAATATTTGTTGGCTTATTCTTTGGTATTTTATTTGCCAATATATTTCGAAATAATTATAGTGAACAGATTTCACAATATCAAAATTCCATATTTTATAATATCGCAACCAGTGATATTAATTATGGGGGATTATTCCGATATATATTAATAAAGAATTATAAAGAGTTTATTATATTTTGGCTCTTATGCATTACTATCCTTGGGATTCCCTACATGGGTTACAAAATAATTTCCTATGGATTTACCATTGGTTTTCTTGTGTCAACCATCACTATGCAATATGGTTTTAAAGGTATTTTACTAATCCTAGTATATGGATTTCCCCATGGATTACTTTATATACCCATTATTCTT
>JGI24708J26588_10001114_pt1 | contig 21355 bp, 18 predicted proteins | sample BioPla1DNA2_FD_26588 | JGI IMG/M metagenome (IMG submission 26588) | reverse complement strand
TTGGCCGGAGCAGAGGTTTTTAATGGTATCCGAAACAAAGGGGCATTGTTATTTTGCAAGGCCATGTATAAGGCATTGGCCAGCGGCTGATTGTCAAATACTTTATCCAGCAGATAGCCCAAACGCTGCAAGGCAGTTACCGGAACATGCTGCAGCAGATTAGCATCAAATGCATTTGGTTGAATACTTTCGGCTAATTCAGCCAACACCGTGGCCACCCTATTGATGCCACCTACCCGTTTGGCGTATTGTATCATATCGGTGGCTGTTAGGGCAGGGTTTGAAATTTTTAAGTATCCGGCCTCGGTTTTTCGGGTGTCTAATAGTGTTGCCGGTATTTCTTTTTTGCTGATGTAGTTAACCTTCAACCCTTTTTTCTGCATAGGCCGCAGCACAGGAAAACCGGTAACCACAAAGAACTCCTGTGGCTGCTGGTGCGATGCTCCATGATAGGCGGCTGCGTTTAACAAAGCCAGGTAATATGGCCGGTCTAATTCCTTCATAAACGCATCTAAAAACAAGGTGGGGGGAAGGATTCCCTTTGACCTGTATTGGGGCGGTATGATGAGGTAATACCCTTTGTGGATGGAAATGATCTGCTCTTTATCTACCAGCCTTTTCAAGGCAAACTTATTGGCCGTATCTGACTGCTCAGGAAAATCCGCACGGAACTGATGCAGAGCAAAAGCATATTTACCCTTAGCCAGCAGGTGGTTTACCCAATCTTCTGCACTCTTATATTGCCTTGAATCTTCCAAGAGAGTAATTTTTTGCGAAAGGTAGTGAAAACTGCTACCTTTTGCAAATGTTTTCTCTTTTTTCCTTTGTTTGATTCTGGTGGGATTTTGGGATTTCAGAATTTACTCACGGGGCTATTTATTGAATTTTAAAGGTGTTCGTGATTCCTTTCAGGAATTTAAGGAAACGTAGGAAGCTAAGGGCTAACTGCCCTTAGCTTCCCTCAAATCCTTAGTTTCCTTAGCATTGGGATTCAGATAATGGTCTTGCTTTTCCCTATGAATCACAGCAATTTAGCGCGAAAAATAATATTTGGCAAATTTCCTGTTGCCTTAAATATCAGTACATTTAAGTTCACTAAAATTTTACGCTGAATTGCAAAATTTTATCGTTGTTTTTAAAGTCTTTGTACCAAAATAGCATATCAACCGTTCTATACAATAATTAAATTAACAAATCTAAGAACAGTACTTATGTTTTTTTGTTAATATTACATGACCTTAATTCTAAATCTTATTTGACATAGCATGAGACAACTCAAGATAACCAAGCAGGTAACCAACAGGGAAGCTCCCTCATTGGACAAGTACTTGCACGAGATTGGAAAGGTACCACTGATTACTGCAGAAGAGGAAGTACAACTTGCAAGAAAAATAAGGAATGGTGATGAACAGGCTCTGGAACGTCTGATCAACGCCAACCTTAGATTTGTGGTTTCGGTTGCAAAGCAATATCAGAATCAAGGACTTAGCCTACCCGACCTGATAAACGAAGGAAACCTTGGCCTAATCAAGGCAGCCCAAAGGTTTGACGAGACCCGTGGATTCAAGTTTATCTCCTATGCTGTTTGGTGGATTCGTCAGTCCATCCTTCAGGCACTTGCTGAACAGGCCAGGATAGTAAGACTTCCTCTGAACAAGATTGGTAGTATTAATAAAATAAATAATACATTTGCGCGACTGGAACAGGAGTTCCAGCGCGAGCCTACATTTAACGAAATTGCAGAAGCACTCGACATAGCTCCCAAGGATGTCAAGGAAGCTCTAAAGATATCATCAAGACACGTTTCCATGGATGCTCCGCTTAAGGCTGACGAGGAAAATACACTTTATGATGTGCTGCTGCACTCCGAATCAGAGAGTCCCGATTCACATCTGCTGGACGACTCACTGCGTCGGGAAATAGAACGCTCGCTGTCCACACTCTCTCCAAGGGAGGCTGATATCGTGAGGCTGTATTATGGGCTAAACGGAGAACCGCCATATTCACTTGAAGAGATTGGAAAACTCTTTAACCTGACACGCGAAAGAGTAAGACAGATTAAGGAAAAGGCAATAAAACGCCTGAGACACACTTATAGAAGTAAAATACTGAAATCGTACCTGGGCGAGTAAATTTATAGCATAATGCAGCACAAGATTGCACCGTCACTACTGGCGGCGAATTTTACAAACCTTGCTAAAGACATTGATCTGATCAATAATAGTGAAGCCGACTGGCTTCACATAGATGTTATGGACGGGGTCTTTGTCCCTAATATTTCATTTGGTCCACCTGTTATAAAGGCTGTACATTCAATAGTTGAGCGACCTCTGGATGTACACCTCATGATAGTACAACCTGAGCGGTATATTGAGATGTTTGCCGAACTGGGAGCCTATCTGCTCAATGTGCATTACGAGGCGTCCACACACCTTCACAGAACGGTGCAACAAATCAGGCAGCACGGAATGAGGGCCGGGGTTACTCTTAACCCCCACACTCCTGTTTCTGTATTGGAAGAGATAATTAATGATGTGGACCTTGTACTGCTAATGTCTGTCAACCCAGGTTTCGGAGGCCAGAAATTTATCGAACACACCTACGATAAGATTAAAAGGCTTAAGGAACTTATTTTACGTAAAGGCAGCAATGCCTTAATAGAGGTTGACGGCGGTGTTGACAATCACAATGCGGCTGCGCTTGTACAGGCCGGAGCAGACGTACTGGTAGCAGGAACCTATGTATTTGGTTCGCCCGACCCGGTCGAAGCTATCAGAAAAATCAAACACCTTTGATTTCGCAATAATTGGTAGTATATTTGCGGAGACTTTACTACAACACCTGGGGCTGACATGGATTTGACAGCAGGGGTTAGTGGTATGTAAGCATGCCGAGCGCTGTGATACCGGCTCGATAATCCCGGACCACAAAAATTATCTGGCGAAGAAAATTACGCTCTCGCTGCTTAATCGAAGTATAGTAGATTGGCTTCATCCTTGCTCAAGGAGCTTGGACGAGACATCTTCCGGGTGCCCCTTCCCAAGGCGACCCGATTTGGAGGTGCAGTAAATTGGGAATAGCCTGATGGCAGCCTCGGCTTGACGGCGAAACCTTTAGAGGCTAAGGGGATGTTCGGGTGTCTGTTCCCACACATCTCTCGAAAACTAATAACAGAATAAGCATGTAGAAAGCATATGGCTTCCTTGTTTGGACGAGGGTTCAATCCCCTCCAGCTCCACAAAATGGAATTCAGGTATTTCAAAAAACACAAAATCCCTTTTGCTAAAGGGATTTTGTGTTTTTATACAGTTCGTCAGGCTTTAATAAGACCGTATCTGATTGTAGAGAGAATACTTCCAGTTTGGGTCTAATTAGGTTCACGCTCATCAAGCAGGAACTCATCCACAATATAAAGAACCTGATATAATTCACTTATTTTTACAGGTTTAAGCATCCTGTGCACTCCGAGTGACTTGCACTCCAGTTGGAGATTAACATCATCAAATGAAGAGAACAATACCAGGATTGGAATCTGGCTTTTGGGTCCTTCAGTTGAGCGTATCCGCCTCACCAGTTCCAGGCCGTTGATAACCGGTATATTGAAGTCTATTACCATAAAGTCCACTGAAAAATCAGAATCAAGGTACATAACAGCTTCTACCCCATCAGATGCTTCCTGGACATCCATACCTTTGAAACGAAGCATCTCAGAAATAACCGACCTGCTAAGTAGATTATTTCCCACAAGCAATGTATTTTTGATTGCCTTCAATGCTGGTCCCCTTAGCTCAGCTTCTGCGTTGTAAACAGGCAACCGGAGGTCAAATGAGAAGGTGCTGCCCATGCCGGGAGTGCTGCTAAGCTTTATCTCAGTTCCCATCTTATGCAGTAAAAGTCCCGATATTACAAGACCGAGTCCGGTTCCCCCAACTTTTCCCACATATGCGGTATTAACCTGACTGAAGTTCTTAAACAGCTTCTTACGGTCATTCTCAGATATTCCTATACCAGTGTCTCTCACTGACACATGATATATACATTCTGATCTATTCAGATCCAGAGATTTTTCTCTTAGACTTACCTCAACTTCACCATTATCGGTAAACTTGATTGCATTACTGATCAAGTTCATCAGGACCTGTCTAAATCTAAGCTCATCAATGACAACATCTGAGTGAATACCAGGTTGTATATTTAGGATAAACTCAACACCTTTCCTGTGTGCGTTGTATTTGAGCATGTCGGCAACACCCTCGGTTATACTGACTATGTTGCCCCTGGCCGGACGAAGTTCAAGTTTACCAGCCTCAATCTTTGAAAAATCCAACACATTGTTGATAAGCTCCAACAAGGTATTGGCAGAAAGAACCAGATTATCCACATAGTGCTTTTGCACATCCGACAATTCAGTAATTGAAAGAAGCTCAGCAAACCCGATTACACCATTGAGCGGGGTCCGTATCTCATGGCTCATATTGGCCAGAAACTCACTCTTTGCCCTATTAGCAGCCTCTGCATTTCCCTTTGCTTTCAGAAGTTCCCTTGTATTATTCTTATCCTCGGTGATATCTTTAATTACTACTATAGTATAAAAAGGTTCCGGATTCAATACCTGTACACTAACCTCTAAGAGCTCACCTGACTTCAGCTTAATAAAAGTCTCAAAATAAGACACATGTCCATGTATGGCTTTGGCAAGACCACGCAACAATCTTTTTTTGCGTGGTACAAAACGAAGAAAGTGTTTTCCTATAACCTCATCAGATGAATATCCTGTAATCTTGAAACCGCTTTCATTACATCTCCGGATATTACCCTTCCTACCAATAGAAATAATTCCAAAAGGCAATTGATCAACAAACTCGACAAGTTGTTGATCTCTGATTATCAATTTTTGAGTGTTTATGTTTGACTCAATACCTGTAGCCAGAATAGCAGCCAGAATATATAAATGAGGCTGAAGGCTTTCAGCCGGAGTAGTGCTAAAACAAAGACTTCCAATATTATTAACCCCCGTAAAAAGATCAATCTTAAAAAGGCTATCTACAGAGTTGCCCGTTGATTCCGGAAGAACTTCCGGTTCATCGACTATTATCTGAACCCTATCAACACCACTAACATTCTGAAAAAACAATTCAAGGTCTTTATACAGCTGCTTTAAATCACCCTGCCTGTTAAGAATCTGTAGTAATACGACAATATTGTTTTGCTCCTCAACCCTCCTTGCAAGCATATCCAAACTCATACTCGCAGAATCTCCCCTACTTTGCTGAACCCAAAAATCTTCCATAAATTTCATTGAATAAATCTAACCCCTCGATCCTTACTTTCCGAACAAGCTGTGATGATCAAAAAGGTATTTATCCTATAAGCTAATTATTCTATTGATAGTACCTCTCAGGTATTTTGCACTATACCTATTGTCTCAAAAAGGATACTCAAGTGATGAAATTACGGGAAACATTCTGTAATAGTCAACTTTATTCCACAAAAAGACAAAAATAATAACTTACAAGGACAGGTCATGAAATAGTCCATATCTAAGTCCACAAGTGCTTAGATAATCAGAATCATATAAATAAAAAAGCCTGTAAATCTGTCGATTTACAGGCTTTTGGATCAATCTGAGATTGATATTGTCGGGGTACCAGGATTCGAACCTGGGACCCCCTGGTCCCAAACCAGGTGCGCTACCGGACTGCGCTACACCCCGAATTCTAGCTGCGGAGAGAGGGGGATTCGAACCCCCGGTACGGTTACCCGTACGGCAGTTTAGCAAACTGCTGGTTTCAGCCACTCACCCATCTCTCCAGTACAACTTCACAATCCGCGTTTGGATTGCGAGTGCAAATGTATAAAATTGATTGATATCTCCAAAACAAAAAACTACATTTACATATAAACAAATTAACCCACCACACCGAAATCAGTGATTCTATGGATACTATATATTATCATATAAAAGGAAAATTAGATAAAGTCCGGGATCAGCTATTGAAAAAACAAAATGTAGTTGCTGTCGGAATCGGATACAAGACTGTAGAAGGCCACACTACAGGTGATTTGTCCATAATCTGCTCTGTTGCTGACAAGAAACCAATTAGCAAGCTGAGTACTGCAGATCTGATACCCCGTGTAATTGAGGGAATTCCCACAGATGTATTTAATTCAGGTGTGATCAATGTAGTCAGTAATCCAAAAGCCCGTATCAGGCCAGTACCTGCCGGTTGCAGCATCAGCCACACATCAGTTACTGCCGGCACTTTGGGTTGCTGGGTTAAGAAAAAGGATCAGCTTTATCTCCTGTCAAATAATCATGTGATTGCAAATAATAACGAAGCCTCTCCCGGTGACCTGATAATTCAACCGGGGAGCTACGATGGTGGACTGGCTCCTGATGATGTTATTGCAATACTAAGTGAGTTTGTTCCAATCAGCTTCCGCGAAGATGAGATTTCATCAGCCGGTGGAATTTCCGGTTTTATAGCAGGATTCCTTAACCTATTATATAAGTTATCTGGAAGCCGCACCCGCATCAAAGTGTACAAGGAACAAAGCAAAACCAATCTTTGCGACGCAGCAATAGCACATCCTCTGAATGCTGAGGAGGTAGCGCTTGAAGTCCTTGAACTTGGCAAAATACAGGGGCTGAAAGAAGGAAAGCTTGATATGAAAATCAGAAAGTTTGGCCGTACCACTGCCCTGACAAACGGAGTTATTACACAAACAGACTTAAGTGTTGTGGTCAACTATGGCTATAATAAAACAGCCCTGTTTTCCGACCAGCTCATGGCAGGAGCCATGAGCCAGGGTGGAGACAGCGGATCTGCAGTACTTGACGAAGAGAACAACCTTGTGGGCCTTCTCTTCGCTGGTAGCGATACAACCACTATCATCAACAGAATACAGAATGTTTTTTCAGCGCTGGACATTACCCTTCCGTAAAGAAGACAGGGAATTGAAAAAAGTAAGAGAGGTCAGACAGAAATTCGAACAGGAATGGCTGAAAATTGAAGGAGTATCCTCCATCGGAATTGGTAAGGAAGGTAGCTCCTATGCTATTGTTATAAGCTATTCCACCAATGAAACCTATATCAGAACTAATATCCCAGCTCAAGTTGAAGGCATCCCCATCATCTTTACCTACTCAGGTGAAATTACTATTCATTGATAACCGGACAAACTCATCGGCGATAAAATTATCCTAATTAACATTTGTACACTTACGTCCAGAAAGTCAGATTTCACAAGCCTTTCGAAGATTTATAGCTAAACAACACTGTTCTTTAACATACATACAAGTATTGGATTACTTCGTTAATGGTATATATTTGCGTCATATAGGACAACTTTGTCTTGGTTGACAAATTAGTCCGAAATGTCGAATAGTTTAAACAAGAAAAACCTGATATACCATGAAAAGAGCAATCAATCTTTTATTACTGATCACCTTACCGTTGTTTTCAGCCATTCATGCTGAGAACGTCACAGTAGATCAAAAGCAGAGTAAAATTGAAGTAACCGGGACCTCTACCCTACACGACTGGGAACTCAGTACTTCAGCTATTAACGGGACAAGTAGTATTGCAAAGAATGGTAACGGACAAATAGAGATTAGCAACACCAAGATTACTATCAAGTCAACCGACTTGAAAAGCGGCAATTCTGGTCTGGACAAAAAGGCTTATGAGGCTTTAATGACAGACAAGCATGCAAATATAACCTTTGTACAAACCGCCAAGGTTGAGGTAGCTGAAAAGAATGGTGAGTTTACTGCCAAAGTAAGCGGCAATCTTGTAATTGCAGGTAAATCGAAACCAGCAACTATCACTATCAAGGGACAGGCTCTTCAAAACAGCTACAAGATTAGTGGTAATGTTCCTCTCAAGATGACTGAGTTTGGAATTGAACCACCCAAAGCTATGATGGGAACCATCAAATCTGGTGATGATATCGTTGTGAAATTCAATACTTACCTCAAATAATTCCTGAAAACTAATAACAAACCATAATTAAAACACATGAAGAAGATTAGTTCTATCGCACTTGGTCTAATGCTAGGCGCATCAATGCTTACTTACGGACAACAGTTTGAAGCAGAAAAGATCGATCCTGAACAGTTTGAAGAACTGAAGGTAAAGGTTGGTGGAGACTTTGCACTTCAGTATCAGGGACTCAGCCATGAGGCTGATGTTGACCTGATAGACCTTAAGAAGAATATCAACCTGCCAACAGCCAACCTTGAGATCGTTAGTGACCTTGGACCTGGAGTAAGATTATATATGAACACCTACCTGTCTTCACGCCACCATAACGAGGCATGGGTAGAGGGTGGATATCTTCAAATTGACAGGCTTCCATTCCTGCCTGCAGCAGACAATATTATGGAATACCTCACCATCAAGGCTGGTGTAATGATGCCCAACTATGGTGATGCTCACTATTTCCGTAGCAACAATGCATCAGTATTTGCCAACCCATTTGTGGGCAACTGGATTATGGATGCTTACACCACCAACCCCGGAATGGAGTTCCTGTTCCGCAAGGATGGTATCATTGCCAATGTAGGAGTTAACAATGGTCGTATGAACTATGGTCGTGGTGGTGACCTTGGTGAGGATCTTGTTTATTCCTGGAAACTGGGTTACGACACAGATGTAAATGAAGACCTTAGAGTACGTGGTACTATATCTGGATTCCATGTAGGTGAAGGCCATAGCGGTGCTACCCTTTGGGATGGTGACCGTGCCGGTGCCCGTTACTACAATGTTATGCAACTTCTTGACGTGGACAATCCTGCCAACAACACAGCTGATGCAAACTTCCGCTCAGGACGCTGGAGTCCGGGTGCCAACCAAACTGAGATGAACAGCTATATGGCCAACCTCTTTGTGAAATTCCATGGTCTGGAAGTATTTGGTATCTACGAAACAATGAAGGGTGCACGTGGCGCAGTTGATCAGGAATTTGTACAGCTGGCCGCTCAGGGTATCTATCGTTGTGGTGACTTCTACGGTGGTATTCGTTGGAACAAGGTTGAAGACAAACTAAACGACTCATCAGTATCTCGCTTCAACATCGGCGGTGGCTGGTTTATGCTGGACTATGTTCTGGTCAAGCTAGAGTATGTAAATCAAAAGTATGACGGTATAGCTCACGGAGCAATCAATGGTGGAAAGTTTGATGGTATCGTAGTTGAAGCAGCCATCTCTTTCTAAGATATTCCTTACTAAGTCAGACAGCCTCGGGGCTGCCTGACTTAGTAATATTTACAAGCGGCAAAACTTTAGCAGAATGAAACGAGGCACATCAATATACGGAAATCTAGATCGTAGGAGCTCAGCTCTCATACGTCTTTGGGTTCTTACAATTACATGTATGGTAGTTGCCCCAATGCCTCTTTTTTCACAGGTAAATGCCGTCCCTGTCATGCATAAGCAGGAACACAATGATTGCAACAGTTATGTAAAGATTGAAGGATCAACCAATGTAAACCGCTTCTATTTTCAGCAAGCCATTGAGGATCCTAAATATCCGCAAAACTATGTTAGCAAGGACGGTTATATTACGCTAACGATTCCAATTCGCAAGTTTGAAGCCTCAAATCCACTGATGTATAGTGACTTTTTTCAGCTATTACAGGCTGACGCCCACCCTGATATTACAATCAGGTTTTACTATGACCCATATAAGCTACTGAATCCTGGTGCTGCGGCCACTTCAATATCTTCTGAGATATGGGTATCTCTTGCCGGTGAGGAGAAGAAATTTAGACTCCCCGGTACTGTTCATGTCTGCTATGACAATGCAGCACATCTAAATGGATCTCTTAAAATAGATCTAAGGGACTTTAACCTCACCCCTCCCACCAAGTTCATGGGTATGGTAAAGGTCAACAACGAAGTCTCGGTGGAGTTTGCAGTCAGGATGTCTCCTGAACTTGTTACACAGAAGTAGGAACTCAGGTCTATCTGATTATTCTGTATTAAAATGTGCTGATCGCAGTGTCCAGTTTCGGCCAATCACAATTTGTCCCTCTATTAATTATAGCCACTTCTACAGGCTTTATCTTTAATAACAGAGATAAAGCCATTTTTATTTTATTAGCCCGCAATATCACCAGATTGCACGTTTGTGCTTACGAGCAAGCTTGTCCTGTGTGTTGGCGCAATAAATTCCCTTGTCTGTAAGCTGCTTGTTTCCTCCCACGTGGAAGTTTGGAAATTTTCCATTACTACGAAAGATAATACTGAGAGACAGAAAGAAGGCAACAATAGCTACCAGTACAATGGTAATCAGTATTAATTTCAGAACCATGATTTTTTCTGCAAAGATAGCAAACCACTAAACAATCGCATTACAAATCTGTTTGTAGTTTGGCTACAAATTGCATTTGACGGAGAACAGACTGGCATTTGTTAAACGGGCTGCCANAAGGCATCCCTATTCCGTATTAATTTTATTAATTTGTATGCAAAAGATTGATAAAACGCTGGAAATGGAACAAACATCCGGAGCTGAACTGAGTTTCGAAGAGTTTAAGAAAGAAGTACTTAAGGATTACAAAACTGGACATATAAGCAGACAACTCAGTCTGATAGCACGTAAGGAAGTGCTTACCGGAAAGGCTAAGTTTGGTATTTTTGGCGACGGCAAAGAGCTTGCCCAGATAGCAATGGCCAAGCAATTCAGAAAGGGAGATTGGAGATCGGGCTATTACAGAGATCAGACTTTTCTTCTGGCAACAGGCATGATTACTCCTGCCAACTTCTTTGCTATGCTGTATGGTGAGACACGAACCGAGCTCAACCCTGACAATGGAGGACGGTCTTTCAACAACCATTTTTCAACGAGATTGATTAATGAGGACGGTAGTTGGAAAGACCAGACAGCTATGAAAAATACTTCATCGGATATCAGTCCGACTGCAGGTCAGATGCCNAGGTCTGTNGGANTGGCCCTTGCATCCAAGCTTTACAGGCAAAACAAGCATTATAGCAACCCTCTTTTCAGCAAGGGAGGCAATGAGGTTGTCTTTGTCACTATTGGTGATGGCAGTACCTCAGAAGGGCATTTCTTTGAGACTCTCAATGCTGCTGGTGTGCTCCAGATACCAATGGCCGTATCGGTATGGGACGATGGTTATGCAATATCAGTCCCTACTGAGAAACAAACAATAAAGGGAAGTATTTCCCAGGCTCTGAAGGGTTTTGAGAAGGACTCTGCAAAGAGCAACGGTCTAATAATTATGAAGGCCAAAGGGTGGGATTATGCAGGACTCTGTGAGATGTACGAAAAAGGCATAGCCATTTGCCGCAGGGATCATGTCCCGGTTCTCTTCCACATAGAGGAGATGACCCAGCCTCTGGGACACTCAAGTTCAGGTTCACACGAGCGATACAAGTCTCCCGAACGTCTTGAATGGGAAAAGAAATACGACTGTCTCGTACAAATGAGACACTGGATCATCAGTACGGGAGTTGCCGAACCAGAGGAACTTGATGCAATTGAAGAGGAAGCACTCAGGGAAGCAAAGGATGCCAGACAGGAGGCCTACAATGCCTATATGGCCCCGCTGATTGAAGAAAGAGACAAACTTATTGAGATAGTTAACCAAAGGCACTGTGCCTGCAATATTACACAGAAAGATAAGATTGACGAGGCGATACATGGACTCAAACATGCGATTACCCTCAACAGAAGGGAGATACTAAGTACTGCACGTAAAGTACTCCGCAACGTATGTGTCAATTGCTCAGCCAATGGTTTCAAGGAAGAGCTCAAGGAATGGGTTGCCAACTATCGTGAGATGTGTCACGGCAAGTACAACAGGCAGTTGTATGATGAATCGGCAAGTTCCGCCCTGAAGGTGCAACCCATTGATCCTGTCTATGCTAATGAACCTGAGAATATTCCAGGACGTGAGATACTGCTCCAAAACTTCGATGCAATACTTGCAAAAGACCCCAGGGTGGTAATCTTCGGTGAGGATACCGGTAAACTTGGCGGAGTAAACCAGACTCTTGAAGGGCTTCAGGAAAAGTACGGCGAACTAAGGGTCTTTGATACAGGAATCAGAGAGACCACAATAGTTGGTAAAGCCATAGGCCTTGCTCTTAGAGGTTTCAGACCAATAGCAGAGATTCAGTATTTCGACTACATACTCTATGCCTTGCAGACATTAAGTGATGATGCAGCAACCCTGCATTACCGCACCAAAGGTGGCCAGAAGGTTCCGCTGATTATAAGCACCCGTGGACACCGACTTGAAGGCCCATGGCATGCCGGTTCACCACTCAGTATGATCATCAACTCCATCAGGGGCATCTATGTTTGCGTGCCTCGTGATATGACAAGGGCAGCAGGCTTTTACAACACCTTGCTGAAGGCTGATGATCCGGCCCTGGTTATTGAGCCACTTAATGGTTACAGACTAAGGGAACGCAGACCAGTTAATGTCGGAGAATATAGCCTGCCTTTGGGAGTCCCAGAAATACTCAAAGAAGGCAATGATGTCACACTGGTCACCTATGGCTCATGTGTAAGGATAGCAATGGAGGCTGCCGCACAACTTGAAACTACCGGAATTTCGGTGGAACTTATTGACGTGCAGACTCTCCTGCCTTTTGACATAAACCATGTGATACTAGATTCTGTAAAGAAGACCAACAAGGTAGTTTTCTTTGATGAAGACGTACCAGGTGGAGCTACTGCTTATATGATGCAAAAGGTTCTGGAAGAACAGAAGGCGTTTTACCACCTTGATGCACCACCGGTAACAATCAGTTCCAAGGATCACCGCCCTGCCTATGGTACAGACGGGGATTACTTCAGCAAACCCAATGCTGAGGATGTTTATGAAGCCATCTATGCACTGATGGGAGAAACAGATACTCAGAAGTTCCCTCCTATATATGACTGATAATGTATTGCAGCGGTCCGTCTAAAGGATCTACCGATCATTTAGGTGGACCGCTTCGCATCTACCCTCATTTTTGTTAACAAAGAGAAAAAATAGGGCTAAACTGTTGCCTTTTGTTTTTCAGCCGTTTATTTTCATAAAAAATGGTAAGATTCTGATTTTACCTTTTGATTTTACCCTATAATTTGTATATTAATTTTTTGCTCAGTGTTTGGGAAAGGTCGGAATTGAAGCTGTAATTTATGAAACAGTATGTAGGTTCCGGAGAATTTTTATAACTCTGGTTACAAATTGACAGTATACCGGAAAGAGCAGGAGAATATTGTTTAATGCCTTTGAAAAAGGAGAGACATGAAAAAGCTGGACATTAACATATTTCAGGCTAAGCACAAGACAATACATCCAGAGAAGGGCCGGGTACTGATTGCTGAACCCTTCCTGCAAGGACCTTATTTTGCCCGTTCAATAATTCTGCTTACTGAGCACGGAAGTGAGGGTTCTGTTGGTTTTGTACTCAACAAAGCTACAGACGTATATCCTGATGAAGTGATTGAGGGTCTGTTTAATTTTGACGGGGAGTTATACATTGGAGGACCAGTGTCTTCCAATACCCTGCACTTTATCCATACACTGGGGACTATGGTTCCGGGCTCTATCAAGGTAACACCTTCAATATATTGGGGTGGTGATTTCGAGAAGGTCAAGGAACTAATCAACAGTGGTGCAGCAGACCGCAGGAATGTACGTTTCTTTGCAGGTTATGCCGGATGGTCACCCGGTCAGCTTGAGACAGAGATAGCTGACAATTCATGGATAGTTAGTACTCTGGATGACAAGGTTATTATGAATTCGGAAAGCACTACTATCTGGAAAGAAAGNCTTGCAAGTCTNGGNGATATTTACAAGACCTGGTCAAATTTCCCGGCAAATCCAACCTACAATTAGGAGCGACAGATATTGTTGATTTCCTGCTGGAGTCTTTTTGCTACTCCGGCATAGTATCGGCGGTCGTCCAGTGCTGAGACCCATCTTATTCCGCTGATTACATTGCAAAGAAATATTTCATCTGCATTGGTCAGATCGTCCTTCGTGGCTCCTGCATTCTCAGTCGTATTAATTCCAAGTTTTGCAGCTGCATCCATAACTGCTTTTCTGTACACTCCATCAATGCACCCTGAAGAAACAAGGGGCGTAAACACAGCATTGTCCTTCACCCAAAACAGGCTTGAATTGTATGACTCAATAATTTTGCCCTTGTCATTAATAATCAGACAGTCGTCCAGTCCATTATCATCACAGAAGATACCAGCCAGAACATAAGGTATGGAAGAGCAGCTCTTAAATGGAGATATAGGTGACAGGTTCTTGGGGAAGTCTGTGTAGATTCCCACTTTCAATCCCCTTTCCGGGAAGGTATAACCGGTGTGCCCAAGATCTTCGGCCTCTATTATCCAGGAAACCTGCAATTTCTGAGGTCTGTACAGACCTCCTCCCTTTCGGAATACCGTGAGCCTGATTCTGGCATCGTAGAAGATTCGATTTTTTACAACCAAATCAATAATGCTTTCATGAAGCTGTTCCTTGGATGGTAAGGATGGGACTGACATTCTTAGAATTGACATGGCCGTAATAAGCCTTGTATAATGTCTGTCCCAGAACAAAACCCGCCCCCTGTTAACACGCACAGTCTCAAATACTGCATCACCATAGCGGAAGGCTCTGTTTGATGTATCAAGCAAAGGACGCCCCGCCGGAATCAGGATTCCGTCGTGAACCAGAAATTTCCTTTCATACCATTTCTCTTCCATCCTTCAAAAAGACAAACTATGCAACAGATATTCAGTTTAGTAAATCCATCTGGTAATCACATCTCCTGTCCCATGACAGTCAGCCCACCACAATCAGGTGCATCACAGACTAGTGCATTATCTTGAAAACTAGTTCTCTGAGCAACTCCCCACTGGACGCATTGACGTTGCCATAACCTTTGGACTTCATATCGTACTCCCTCAGCAGAGAAATAATTTCCAGCACCTTTATGCCCTTGTAATTGCGAGCTGCCATCTGATAGTCCTTCACAAAGAAGGGGTGTATCTTAAGAGCTGAAGCAACTGCATCCTTATTATTCTTGTCAGGCAGGTAGTGGAACAACAGCACCTTGCTGAAAAACGAGAACAGTAAAGAGACTATTGCAGGCATTGGATACTCGTTAGGATTTGCCGCAAAGACCTTAACAATTCTGTTTGCCTTTAGCACATCTTTGTTCAGAATGGCATTCTGTAGCTCAAATGTATTGTACTCCTTATTGATACCAATGTTGTCAGAGACATGGTCAACAGTAATATGTTTAGCCGAAGGTCCCAGGACAACCTCCAGTTTGTCGATGGCCTGCACTACCTTCTCCAATTCATTACCAAGGAAGTCAACAAGCATTACAGCAGCCTTTGGGTCTATTGTTCGTGAACGGCTTCTTACATGTTCGGATATCCACTGCGCCATCTGGTTCTCATATAGCTTCTTGGATTCAAAGATGAGAGCCAGTTTCTGCTTTTTAAGAGCATTAAAGAACTTAGTTCGCTTGTCCGGACTTTTGTATTTGTAACAAATAACCAGGATAGTACTAGGCTGAGGATGCTCGAAATAGTTTTCAAGCATCTCTATCTTATCCAACTGCTGCGCTTCCCTGAGGATAATAAGCTGCCGGGGTGCACCCATGGGGTAACGCTTGGCGGCATGGATAAGATTAATCACATCAGTATCCTTGCCATACAGGATAGTCTCATTAAACCCCCTCTCCTCCTCTTTCAGGGCATATTGCTGAACTGTATCAGCAATCTTGTCGATGAAATAGGGTTCCTCTCCATGTAAAAAATAAATGGGGTAGAATTCCTGCTTCCCGGCCTGGGCTATAATCTCCTCAAAAGTCATTCAGTTGCTAATTTTCAAATTTCAGGTGCTTTACTGATTTGCCATTATGAAGCAACTCTTCAAGAGCCTTTATTCCAACACGGATATGAGTATCGACAAACTCAGTGGTAACCTTTTTATCACTCGCTGCAGTTTTGATACCACTCGAAATCATCGGTTGGTCTGAGACAAGAAGCAATGCTCCTGTAGGAATTGAGTTGGCAAAGCCGACAGTAAAAATAGTGGCTGTCTCCATATCAATAGCCATAGCCCTGGTCTTAGCAAGGTACCTCTTGAAATCATCATCATATTCCCACACCCTGCGGTTAGTGGTAAATACCGTACCAGTATAATAATCCTGGCCTTCGTCACGAATGGCAGATGACACTGCACGTTGCAGACTAAAGGCCGGAAGAGCCGGCACTTCCGGTGGGAGGTAGTCATTTGACGTACCTTCATGCCTGATAGCAGCGATTGGGAGTATAAAATCTCCAAGCTTATTGATATCCTTCAGACCACCGCATTTACCAAGAAACAACACCGCCTTCGGCTTGATAGCACTAAGCAGATCCATCACTGTAGCAGCATTGGGACTACCCATACCGAAATTGATGATAGTAACACCATTGGCACTGGCATTGGGCATGTTGACACCTTCGATCATTGGCACGTCGAACCATTTGGCAAAGAGCTCAACGTAATAATTGAAATTGGTGAGCAGTATATACTCGGTAAACTGGTCCAACGGGCGGCCCGTATATCTTGGTAACCAGTTATCAACTATTTCACTTTTAGTTTTCATTTTGACAAAGATTTTCCTTTCTGAACAAATCGATCGGAAACTTCTAATATAGGGTATTTTGCCGATTTTATGCTAATTTGCGCACAAATATAAGCAATATGCAGGAACTCAACTTGCCCAAGTTTGAAGCAAAAATAAGGGAAGTCAAAGGGAAACAACAGATATTTGACATCATCAGAAAGAAATATGTAGCTCTGACTCCAGAAGAGTGGGTAAGGCAACATTTCATTCACTTTATGATATGTCTTGGGTACCCAGCATCACTAATGGCTATTGAAACATTGGTCATAGTCAACAGCCTCAGACAAAGAGCCGACATAGTACTATACAACCGTCGTGGTGAACCGGCTCTGATCGTTGAGTGCAAGGCTCCGTCTGTTACAATAAGCGGAGAAACGCTTAATCAGGCAGCGCGGTACAATATACCACTAAAAGTAAAATATGTGATACTTACCAATGGTTTGACACATTTCTGCGTAGAGCTAAACGGTAGTGAACCCAGACTATTGAAGGAGTTTCCCTCCTACGAGGAGATTAATACAGCTGATTAGAACTACCTTATCANAAAGGCCTACCTGACTCATCTAAAACACATCCTACCCACGTCACGATTGTAACTGCCCTGTTAGGGTCCTCCCGTCATGTCTCCCGGCCCACACAAACTGCAACTCAGTCCCACTTAGATCATGCCAGGACCTCACAGATTTATTTCCTTGCAAGCAGTTGATATAGCAGTTCATCCTCAAAGCCCTGTGTGGTTTTGAGCCACTCCTTTTTCACGCCTACAAGGGTAAACCCTTTTGATTCAAAAAGATTGAGACTTGGAGTATTGGATGCAGCAATATTGCAATAGAGCTGATGCAAACCCAGAGTATTGAATGCATATTCNATAAACAGGGAAAGAGCTGCTGAGGCAAGTCCTTTGGAACGCCATCTGGCATTGAGCATTATTCCCAGCCCGGCTCTGCTGTGGAAAGGATCGAAATCAAACATATCAATCATGCCCACAGTTTCGCCTTCTTCAGCAGTATCAATCATCAGNCGTAGCTGCTTTGTCTGGTACACATCCAATGCGGCATTCTTTACATACCTTTCAATTTGGGCTCTGCTAAAAGGCCTGAGAGTGTTACTCACAGGCCATAGCTCCATGTCATTTTCCCACTTGTAAAGCAGATCCACATCTGCGTGCTCCACAGCACGCAGAACTACTACATTATTGCTAATCATGCACAGTCTCTTCTATTCGGCACTATTAAGAGGTTTCAGAATTATAGGATCCAGATAAAACGCTCTTTGACGTGTGCCATAAACTTCTCTGAGATCTATCTTGAAAGTCTCTCTAATCCTTTCATAACCTTGAGCCTCCAGCTCCATCCTGTAATTCATACCTGCATTAAGAACAGCAACAAACTTACCGCTTAGGGTATTGGGTCTGAATACTCCCTGTAGAGTGTTAGTGTCATTGTCATAAACCCTGATCAGCACATCACTGAAAGGCATTCCCTTTTCGTCATANATNAAACGGGACACTACAGCAAGCGATCTCTCATCATCATGTGGTAAGGCTATCAGATAGATGTCCATATCACCATAGCCTTCATTTTGCTGTGATGAGGCATAATAAACCCTTTGTCCGTCAGGAGTAGGTAGGAAGAACTTGTCATCAAAAACCGTATTGACCGGGTATCCCATGTTAACAGCCTTGCCCCACTCACCCTTTTCGTCCATCACTGAATAGAAGATATCGTGTCCACCCATTGAGTTATGACCTTCTGATGAAAAATACAAAGTCACACCATCCGGGTGAAGGAAGGGGCTATCTTCATCAAGATCCGTGTTAATATTGGGTCCAAGATTGATTGGTGTTCCCCAGCTACCATCAGGCAGTTTGTAAGAAATGTAAATATCCTTGCCCCCATAACCACCTGGCCTGTCACTTGTAAAGACTATAATCTGACCATCAAGGCTCAGACTGGCGTGAGTCTCATTTGATCCTGAATTAATAGGTGCAGGGAATGGAGTTGGCTCAGTCCACTGACCAAAAACCAGGCGACTTTCATACAGGTTACCAATCACGCCATCGTTTTGGTAAAAGATCACGGAATTACCGTCTGCACTAACACTTACTGTAGCCCTGTTGCCATAATATGAACCAGGAAGTTGCAAAGGTTGGGCTGCAGTCCAGCTACCATTGCGCCAGTAACTCACATAAATACTTTCAAAATAGCCACCACCATCCTTTACAATACCAGTCTGCGGACGATTGGAAGTAAAGAAAATGGTGGATTCATCCAAAGAAACCACAGGACTGTGCTCCTTATACTGTGAATTCAGTGCTCTGCCCATATTCTGTATCTGCAATGACACAGGGTTTTCGACTAGTTCAATAGCATTGCGTGCATAGGTAAGCTCTCTGTTTACGCTATTCAGAAGTTCTGTGTCTGAACGGGGAATAATACTCAATAGCTCCTCTCCTTGTTTGAAAGCCTCATCAAAGCGGTAGCTTTGATGAAGTGCCAGCATCTTGTAATAGCGTGCATCAACAGCATCTTTCTTGGTACTACCCTTAAGAGGCAATAGTTCTATTGCTTTGTCAAACAAAGTTATAGCATGTTCAGACCCTTCGGGTTCGCTCAGATAGGCAATTCCGGCATATAGGTAAACGGTACCATTGGTATTACCTGATGAGATCAGCGGTTGAAGAACTCTGATGGCTTCACTGTATCTCTCGCTGTCTATATGACTCTTAGCAAGTTTAACGATCTTCTGTTGCGCTTCGGCTCCAAATACCGTCAGACACAGGATTATCAATACAGAAAGAATTGTACGCATACAACTTATATTTATCAAAGATTAATCTAATGTAGTAACAATTGTTCTTTCAGATGCTCCAAACGGATGAAAAACATGCGTTCTTTGAGGGGTCAGCCATAGGATATTGTTACAAAACAAACCTTTTATTCTAACAAAATCAATAATTTTTGACGGATGACAGGTGCTTAAGTCCAAAATACACACAGGGATCCGCTTCTTCTTTTCCACCTCCTCCGTTTTTATATGATTTCCAACAACCAGGCGACTCACCTCGTCAGCGATTGAATCAGGATTGTCGCTAAAAACCAGATAGTCGCCCTTAATCGGGTAAGAGAGCTTTCGCAAATTCGAGCCCCAGATCAGCCTCCTTAGCCGGGCATTAAGCAACAATAACCTGGCCGATATTCTTACCAGTAACATTAGCAGGCCTCTGCTGCCTATATCATAATGCTTTGCATAGAAAGTTTCCATTGCTTTATAGAAGGCCTTGATTGAGGATGGGGCCTTGCTACTGCTCTCACCCTTGAAATGGATAATAGTAATCTCAGGGTTGTAATATATCTTCCATCCTAACTGTACCATTCTCCAGGACAAATCAACATCCTCTCCATACATAAAATAGTCTTCATCAAAACCACCAACAGCTTCAACCGCTTCCCGCCTTAAGGCCATAAAAGCACCTGCAAGAATTTCAACCTCAGCAGTCTGATCAGGCCTGATATGACCTGCATAATATGAGGCCAACAGACCTGAGCGTGGAAACAGCCGGGCCAGGCCGGAAAACTTGCAGAAAGAATTAAACAGTGTAGGCACCATACGCTTGGATTCAGGCAGATAATTGCCACATCCGTCAGCCATATAAACTCCCATAGCACCACAATCAAGGTGAGAATCCATAAACGAATAAACCCTGTCAGCAAGATCCTCTGGCGCAATAGTATCCGGATTGAGCATAAGCAAATAGCGCCCCTGCGCTATTTGCATTCCCTGATTACACGCCTTTCCAAATCCAACGTTCTCGCTATTTTCAACTACAACAACCGTGGGATAATCATTTTTTAACAATTGGACAGTAGAGTCTGTACTAGCATTATCCACCACAATCACCTCAATATCATCACGTTTTGCCCACAAAAGCGAATCAAGACAAAGTCGCAGAAAGTCCCNGCAGTTGTATGAGACAATCACCACAGAAAGTCCAAAAGCGCACTCCCCCTCCTTNTTTCTCACGGAAATATTGTTACCCATTGGTGTGAAAAAAATCAAACATGCAAAGTAATAATTATTAAATTTACCTGAAAATTTGTAATCCGAAAGGTTAATACAAACATCCACAAAATCAACCAAATTATGAGTAGTAACTTAAAATCATTTGCGATCATATTGACCGCAATTGTTATGGCCTCATGCGCCAAAGATCCAAATCTGAGCCTTCCTGCAATTATTTCAGACAACATGGTTTTGCAACAAAACCAGGAAGTTGCCATCTGGGGTAAGGCGGCACCCGGTACCGAAGTAAAAGTAGTAGCCGGCTGGGGTAGTGAAGCTTCAGCTGTTGCCGATGCTGATGGCAAATGGCTTACAAGGATCTCTACAATTGAAGCTGGAGGTCCGTATGANTTGACAATATCTGCACGTAAGACCCAGATCACAGTAAGTAATGTAATGCTGGGTGAAGTGTGGCTTGCTTCAGGTCAGTCAAATATGGAGATGACGCTGGCAGGAATGCCTCCCTTTAGCTTCATTGAAGGTTCTGAAGAAGCGATTGCCAATTCCAACATTCCTGAAATCAGGTTCTTTACTGTTGCAAAAAGCTTTACAGCAGCTCCAGCCGACAGCGTGAGCGGTTCATGGGAAGTATCTTCTCCTGAAACTGCACCAAGATTCAGTGCTGCTGCATACTTCTTTGC
>JGI24708J26588_10001113_pt1 | contig 21355 bp, 20 predicted proteins | sample BioPla1DNA2_FD_26588 | JGI IMG/M metagenome (IMG submission 26588) | reverse complement strand
GAGGCTGATTCCTTGAGCGATCAATTCGTCTTCTGCGGCAGTTAGTCGAGCCTCCTGTTGATCAACTCGTTGCAGCAATGCTGCATCCGCAGCCGCCAATTCGTCTTTTGCTTTGGCAATCTCAGCCATAATTGATGCTGCCTGCTCCTGAGAAGCTTGACGCAGGGCGGCATCCTCTTGCTCCATAGTGTCTATAACCCTGGTAATGGTATCGTCCATTACCTGGACTCGTTCTTGGGTGTCGGCCATTGCTACTCCGAGGGTCTCTCGCTCATTGTACCAGCGTACCAACTCGTCCCGGAATTCTGTGGAAAGCTTTCGCAAAAGGTCCAAATCAGCTTGGGTAACTCCCAGCTGCCCTTTCTCCATCTCAATCAGAATGTTACCAACTACCGAGGCCAAGGTGTACCGATCAACTGGTTTTTGACCTTGGAAGGTTCCGTCCTCAAAGACACCTAGATAGCCCTCTTGGACCAGCTTCTTTACACCCTGGTACGCCCAATGGCTTTCAGGGACATCACTCAGCTGGACTTCTGCAGCTAATGCTGCCTGACTCACCAACAATACCACCATGATGACTGTCAATGCTGTGACCTTTTTCCAGAACTTTGATGCCATTTTGCCTCCGCCCCCTGTCAATTTCTCCCTAAGGTTTTTGCTTACCCCGACATGAGCTACTTGCTCACATGGACCGGCAATTCTGCCGTGCCTAGCTCGACAATCTGACCCCCGCTGGTTGTAAACCGGGCAGAATCCAAATAGACTGTTCCGTGACCCTCATCTACGGCTAATAGACGCAAGGCGCATAGACTGCCGGTCAGGCGAGATGCCTCTATCTGGGCAGGGTGGTGAATCCGTACCCACACTAGTCCCAGTTCGGGATCAATCTCTACCTGCATGGGAATTCTGCTTCCCGTCCTTTCCAAGTATGGCGCAAACACTTGCCCTGGCTCGACGCCGAGGCGGCCTCCCACAACCTTTAGAAGGTTGACGGGGTAGCGTAGAACAAGCTCTGTCTCCTTTACGTTCCGAAGGTTGTAGCCTTGCACTATTACCTTGTAAGGTGTACCCCACGTTATGTTCCCACTGCCATCCTCTGCCTTCAGCGCAACCAGTTGCGGCAACTGAGGAATGCTGATAAAGCCATTTGCAACCTGGGGGTCAGTGGCTCCTGATTCTGTTCTTACTGAATAGGGTAAGTTATCGCTAGCCACATCCGTAGGAGTGATGAACCATTGCACCACCCTGGATTCATCAGGGCCGATATCGCCGGCTAGCTTAAAACGGGTTTCCCCAGGTGCTAGCTGCAATCCTAAGGGTGCCTGCCATTGAGCTTGTACCCACGGGGCTTCCATCTGTCCGACATTGTGAATGGTAGCTCGCACGGCAAACGGAACTGGCTGTAAACTTCCATCTTCGATCATCAGATAGGGAGGTCCAGATATGTGGACCTGTAAGCTAGCCGGAGTTACTATCTTAACCTGCCGCTTTACCTGGTTAGGTTCACTATTAGCCGCCTCTATGCGTACCTGGTAGCTGTACTCCCCTCGAGCCTTCTCATCCACTTCTACTTGCCACGAGATTTGTACCGACTCACCAACGGCCAAGTTGCCGATTCTAGCCACAGGCTCCTGACCCGGTGCCAACGCAAGACCTGGAGGAAGCCAGATGGCTGCCCTTACATCCCGAGCCTCACCCTCGCCGGTATTCTCCACATACGCGACAACTGGGAAGCGGCTGCGCCCATCTTTAGATTGTGTAACTACGGCTGGAGAGGTGACTCCCAAGGATAGCTTGCCCGGGGCAATAGTTATGCCACCTAGACCGTAGTAAGTAACCCAAGTTACGCTTTCATCGGGCTCTAGTAGTACTGGATCCCAAAACATGGCTAGAGCTGAATCAAGTTCGAACTCACCTTTGCGCAAGAAGATGCGTTCAGGCTGGAAATCAAATTCCCATAGACTCTCAGCTAAGACACCCCAGTTGGTGAAATATACTCGATCTGGGGTAGTAACACCAGGGCCCTTGAGCGTTCCCTGAGACATCACTTCTGGGTCGGATAGGGAGTCAAAGGCCTGCCAAAAGTCAGGCATAGCATCCCTCCGAAAGAGAGTATCTGTCGTCACTGCCCGTTCTCTTATCCTAAAAGGAGCTCCGTCATTGGCCCCCAGCATGGTATCTAGAAGCAATCGCATGCCGACTCTGTGAGCTGTTGTATCTCGGTTAGTCAACTTGTAGGCAATGCGAGCGGTATCCTTCAAGCCCGTTGTGCTACTCCGGGTGAAGCTGAGCATTTGCTCTGCTTCCACAGGTCCAAGTTGGCAGACCGTTCGCACCATGGCTCCATCTACCGACTCCGGCTCGACAACTATCGTGCCGAAAGGTCCCTGGCGGCCCGCAGATGTCTGTGTGGGGCCTCCAAAGACGAAATTCTTGCCATCTATCTGAATAGTTGTATATGACGTCCACGGGTCCGCCATTCCATAGATTAGCGGTTTGTTCTCATCTCCGGTTCGATCCGGATCGCCTCCCGTTGTGTTTACCGAGAACCGACCCGTATTTTCCTTGCCTGCATTGACAATGATTGCTATATACTCATTGGCGATTATCACATTGCTTCCGGCATTCTGAGTGGCAGCATAAGCCGTTGTCACACCAAGGCCTAATGCCACCAGTAGAATCAAGCCCACTATAAGCCAACGCCGCATCAATCACCAGCCTCCCTACTAGTCTCCGTTCTAGACAGGCACCCGAGCGTCAGTTGCTGCCTATATCGGTAGCGTACTTGATACCTTCATAGAGAATCGTCACGTCAAACCGGGGTGGCCCAGTGAAGACCACAGTCACGGATAGCACGTAATCTTCCAGCAAGGGCTCCATCTTCCAGGCATTCTCTATTGTAAGACGTGCTACCTGATCAAGATTCTGTACCCCAGACGATTCTCTAACGACAATGCGGTTCGCTTGAGTGGAGCCTTTAGGGACATAAACATCAAGCTTCACTTGGCCAGCTGCTCCCTCGTTAATAGCGTTCTTCGGATATGCAATCTGCCCTCCACCAGCAACTACGCTCCCGGCAGCGGGAAGTGGTGGTGGCGGTGGTGGAGCTGGCTCTGATTGCGGTGTACTTTGTCTGGCTGTGGAGTCAACTTCAGTCCCGCCCATAGGTTGTTCCTCGGAGCCACCCCCTCCTACGGCGACTTCTTGTCCACGATCACTAGTGAGTAGTGTCTCATCGTCGTGACCAGTGTCCATAACATCCTTTTGGGTGTCCTCCACCGGTAGTGGAGCTTCCCCGGGTTCGGGCTCTGGTTTAGCCTGTGTTTCTTGCACTATTGTCGTTGGGGCCTCCTCCTTAGGAGCAGGCTCTTGTTTAGATGCTTCCGGTTCTATCTCGACCTTAGCTTCAATATCCTCTTTGGGAGTTGGTTCTTTAGGGGGAACCTCTTGTTTAACTCCATCAGCGGTCCCCTCCGATGGTTGCCTGGTAACCCGGGCTTGTGGTGATGGTTGATCTGTTTCAATCGGCAAGATGGTAACAATCCCGCCGTTACCTCCAAAAAGCACCCCGGGCCCCACAGCTATCTCCCATTGGGGATACAAAAAAATAAGTAGAGCGTGGAGGATGAGGGATACCAACACAAAAACTCCCAGAGATCGCTCCGATTCATCGGTTATGAACAATGCCACCCACCTCCCCAAGCTCGTTTTTCATCATCGCGGCTTTAGTTGCCCGCAGGGTTTCGGGGATGTACAGCCAAGCCAAAGCGGTACCCTCCTACTTGCCGGATATCATCTATGACCCGAACTACATGGTCATATTTCGTATTCTTGTCTGCTTTGATTACTACAAAAAGGTCAGGCCTGTTCTTAATAGTCTTGCCAACCTCGGTCTTGAGATTTGCCGAAGAAATCTGGCGGTCACCAAGAAACATCCGTCCATCGGCTGAGATGGAGACAACAACTTGTGTCGGAGCCTGCCGATCAGAAGTCACCGATTTTGGCAACTCTAAGTTAAGACCGGCAGGATGGGTACGAAATGTCGTAAAAAGCATAAAAAACACAAGGATAAAGAAAATAACATCGATCAGAGGTACAATCTGAACGTTTGGTTTGCTACGAGGCCGCCGCTGTACCAACATCAGATTTCACCCCTTGTCTCCAGAATAGCCAAAAGCTCCGAAGAACGTTTATTGATATCCACAACCTGCCGATCAATGAGGCTAGATAGGTATGAATAGATGAGCATGCCAGGGATCGCAATGATTAGGCCCACTGCTGTAGTAATCAGGGCTTCGGCAATACCAGTACTAATTCCCAAGGGATCCTCCATTCCGCCCACTGCCGCGATCACCTGAAAACTCTTGATGATTCCTGTAACTGTACCGAGCAACCCCAACAGGGGTGAAACAGTCACCAAGACATCCAGCATACCTAAGCGTCTTTCCATCTTGAAAAGCTCCTCTTGGGCAACCTCTTCCAGACGCTCTCGAATGTGCTCTTTATCTTTATCATAGTGGGCTATGCCAGCAGCCAAGACGGCGGCAACCGGCCCTCTGGTCTTCTTTGCTATCTGCATGGCTTCCAGGATCTTACCCTGCTGAAGCGCCAACTTGATATCATCCATGAGATCTTCGGTATCGACTCGGCAACGCAACAGATAAAACAGCCGTTCTAGGACAACTGCCAACATCAACACCGAGCAGAGTAGTAGCGGAACCATTACTGGACCGCCCCGAATTATCATATCTAGCATAGTATCTACCTCCACCCATCCCCGTTTATTGGATAAGACTATTCGACAACCAGCTACCATATCCTGCCTAGTGAACTTTTACAGAATTTGCCTTAGGAAAGCTTTGGTGCGTTCTTCCACCGGGGCCGCAAACAGTTGATTTGGTGCTCCGTCCTCCACAATCCGGCCTTCATCCATGAACACCACTCGGTCGGCCACTTCCTTGGCAAACCCCATTTCGTGGGTGACCACAACCATGGTCATCCCTTCCCTTGCGAGACCCTTCATTACGTCTAGGACTTCCTTGATCATCTCAGGATCAAGGGCAGAGGTAGGCTCATCAAATAACATTATCTTCGGACGCATGGCCAAGCCTCTGGCAATGGCAACTCGCTGCTGCTGCCCACCCGATAGCTGATGGGGGTAGCTATTAGCCTTTTCATTAAGCCCTACTTTACGAAGAAGGTCATAGGCGATAGTCTGGGCCTCAGATTTTGGTAGGCCACGAACCTTTCGGGGAGCTAGTGTAATATTGTCCAGGACGGACATATGCGGGTATAGGTTGAATTGCTGAAACACCATACCGATCTCTGTACGGACCTTGTTGATATCAACTGACGGTGAGTAGATATCAACACCATCGATGATGACCTTGCCGGACTGAATCTCCTCCAGCCTGTTCATGCAACGAAGAAAGGTGCTCTTGCCCGAGCCACTTGGACCAATGACTACTACGACTTCCCCTGGATATACTCGCTGATTGATGTCACATAGAACCTGAAAATCCCCGAAAAACTTGTTTACATTTTGAAACTCAATAATCGGCTCTTTCACAGTTTGCACAGCCTTCCTGGAGTACCCTTCCCGGAATTTCCCCCTTTGGCAATTTCGACAGTGAGCAAAACAAATCCTGCCGACTCGATGGAGGCGAGACAAAGAAGCCTAGTGGAATAGGTCCATAATACCAGGACATGCTAGATAGGAACCTTTGATAAGTAAGAGGCGATATATGTGGACGAAAGCAGACAGACAAAAGACCTGCATGCACGGGCCATGGTACAGTTGAAGCGAGCTATAGCAGAAGAGATGGGTGTTTGGGAAACGGTCAAGACTCATGGCTGGGGGATATTGTCAGCCAAAGATTGTGGCAGAATCGGGGGGAAAATGGCCAGCCATCTTAGCCCCAATATGCTATATAAGCTAGCTACCGCAGAAGGGGCCGTAGACACNGATCTAGAATCCGAGTCTTAGGCCCCATGCTTCTCGAAGAGACNTATCAGCAGGCACAGCGATCCTGATGAGATTGCAGGTGGTAGAATTCATCTCGGAGAATGCACATAAGGTATATCTTCCTCTGTAAGCCCGGCTCTTTCTGGTTACGGACGAGCTTGCCTTCTTTTCTGAAGCCTGCCTTCTCGTAGCAGTTGATAGCCGCTTCATTGTCACTGGCTACCCGCAAATACACCCGGACTAAGCCCATGTCACTGAAGGCGAAGTTCAACAGGGCGGTAACAGTCTCTATCCCATAGCCTTTTCCACGATACTCTGCTTCTCCTATGCGAATCCGCAGCTCTGCTTCACGACTACGCCAAGTGATGTGGTCCAGTTCAACATCGCCGATAGCTTGGCCTTGGCGCGTAGCAATGATCAGCCGTTTGCTCTGGCGGTTGCTGCGGATGCTCTTGTACCATTCTTGGCAGTCTTTTAGTGTCTCCGGGTACCCGTCATCGTCCATATAGTGCCCTACATCGGGATCATTGGTCCATTTGACTATCTTGGGAAAATCAGACGGCAACAAGGGCCGAAGTAGAATCCTCTCCCCTTTAATCGTCATCGCTTAGTGCCACTCCTTTTGAACATTGGCTGCTGCAGTAATAGGTATGCATCCTATGGCTGTTTGGCCTGTGATGTTTACATCTAGTATTCTGTTTAAGATAGCCAGTGACCTCTAAGCAATTGTAGCCAATCGCCCCATTATGGAGCGAATAGACAACTACTCCATCAAGGACTCTCGCAAGAGCTCTAAAACCCTTTTTTCCAGTCTAGAGACTTGACCTTGGGATATGCCAAGGGCTTCTGCCACTTCGCTCTGGGTTTTCTCCTCGAGGAAACGCAGAATAACTATGGTTCGCTCCCGCACAGGTAATCGAAAACAGGCTTGCCTTAATGCATAGTTATCCAGCCACATATCGGTTTCCGGCTCTTTCCCTAGCTTGTCTTCAAGAAGCACAGGCTTACCTTCATCTTCGTGGATAGCATCGTATATGGAGACGACGGGTGTTACTGCATCCATCGCCTCCACGACTTCCTCACGCTCAAGTCCTGCGACCTTTCCGATCTCGATAGGAGTGGGAGCTCTACCGAGCTGTTGCTCCAATTGTTCCCGGGCCTCCATGGCTTTAGCCGCCTTTTCCTTTAGGGAACGGCTCACCTTGACAGCGCCTTCACTCCGCAAGAATTTTCGGATTTCGCCAATCATCAAAGGAACCGCATAGGTCGAAAACCGAACATCATAGGATAAATCGAACTGATCGATAGCTTTCATCAGGCCTACACAGGCCACCTGGAATATGTCCTCCATGTCTCCCCTGCCAGCAAACCGGCGGGCAATACTCATTGCTAATCGTAAGTTCGTCTCTATTAACTGAGCTCTAGCCGCATCGTCTCCAGCTTGAGCCTTAGACACTAGATGGCGGAACTCGTCTGTAGTTAGGATCGAGGATGACGGAAGCTGGATGTTGCCGGGGATATCCTGCATGGCTATCTCTCCCTATGAACCCACCCTTGCCTCGACCGGTGATTTTCTCATTATCAGTGAGGTGCCTTTTCCTATGGCAGAGTCAATGGACACCTCATCCATGTATTCCTTCACGAAAACCAGGCCCAGGCCCATACGTTCGTCTGGCTGTGTGGTAAAAGCTGGTTCTAAGGCCTTCTCCACATCTGCCATCCCTTTGCCTCCATCTTGAACACATATCTCAATATAATTTTCAGTCAGAGTACACATCACACTGATTTGGCCTACGCAGCCTTGGTATCCGTGGATCACCGCGTTAGATACCGCTTCTGAGACAGCAATCTTGATCTCATCTAGCTCGTCTAAGGTGAAATCTAGCTGTGAGGCAAACACAGCAATGGCTGTTCGGGCAAATCCAATGTTAGCTGCATTACTGGGAAATTGCATCAGGACTCGATTAGTAACAGTCTCCATCAGTGTTTTCCCCCAATCCGAGCTAATGCTTGTTCTTCTGTATCAGCAAATTGCATGATGCGCTCCATCCCAGCCATCTTCAGCATGCGGCGTACTGGCTCCAGTGCTCCAATGGCCACCACATTACCTTTTCTTGCCCTGATCTTCTTGTACCGGCCCAATAACATACCTAGTCCCGAGCTATCAATAAAACCTACTTGGCCAAGATCCCAGATCAAATGGTGTAATCGAGCGTCATCTGCCAAAACACTGTCCACAGTATCTCTAACCCTTTGAGCTGTTGCAAGATCTAGCTCCCCCTCCAGAACCACAATTAGCGTTTCGCCTACGCGTTTGGTTGCTATCTCCACTCTCTGCCCCTCCATATAACAACCTGGTACTCCCATGGCATCACCCACGGATATTGGGCTAACCTCGAATGCCTTGAGAGATATTTTCGCAAAGATATAGTAAATTCCTGCTCCTAGGATGGAGAGGAGCACAGAAAAAAGAGGAGCCTCACTTCGCTCCTCCATCATCCACGGGTTTATCGATTAGTAGAATAGATTAATAGGACACCATATAAATAGGTTCTTGGATTATAGGCCCGGAACTATGCTGCGCAGCAGCCTCTTGGACATTCTCATCAAGATCTGCCATGTGCTGGCTTGCTCCACAGCAGCATCGGTAACCACTTCTACCCGAGCCAATTCTCGCCCATTGCGCTTAACTACTAGATCTCCCACTACTTGACCCTTCTTTAGTGGTGCGCTTAGTTCCTTGCGCCAATCTATGCCCCTGGTTAACTCGCCTGCCTGACCGCGGGGCACACCGATGACCAAATCATTTACGGCACTAACAGAGACCTTTTCCTCTTTGCCTCTAGGAATCATAGCTTCTCCCAGAGAGTCCCCCTTGCGAGCCATAACTACAGGCTCATAAAGGCGAAATCCGTAATCCAAGAGCGTCACAGTATCTTTCTTGCGAGCTTCCTTGGTGGGGTTGCCCAAAACTACCGATATGAGTCGCATGCCCTCTCGGGTTGCAGTGGAAGCCAAGCAATATCCGGCTTCTGATGTCATGCCTGTCTTGATCCCATCCAAACCGGGATATCCGTACCTTCGCCCCGACTCCAATACTCTGTCCAGTAGTTCGTTTAGCGTATATAGATGGGGTTTTCCCGTTGTCTCAGCTCGCATGGTATACTCATGGGCAGAGACCATTTTCATTAAGAGAGGCAAGGATACGGCTTCCCGGGCCAAAAGAGCTAGGTCATAGGCCGATGCACGGTGTTCTACACCTTCCATACCCAGTGTTTTGGGTGGCAGCCCGCTGGCGTTGCTAAACACTGTGTTCTGCATACCCAACTCCTGGGCCCGTTGATTCATGCGGTCCACGAAAGCGGCTTCCGATCCAGCTAGGTATTCGGCAACCGCCACCGCTGCATCATTGGCCGATCCTACTGCTATGGCATAGAGCATTTCCTCTAGGGTCATCTGTTCACCAATTTCCAGCCAGATCTGGGAGCCGCCCATCTTGTTAGCATATTCACTGGTGGTGATCACGTCATCAAGCCGGGCTGTTCCTTCTTCCACTGCCTCTATAGCTAAGATCAGAGTCATGATCTTTGTTAAGCTGGCCATGGGGAGGGGTTCGTGCATNTTCAACTCATATATTACCTCGCCGGAACAAGCCTCCATGAGCACTGCAGCTTGGGCAGTGAGCTTGAGTTCCTGCGCATCAACTGCCATGGGCTTTTGGCCAGATAGACAGAGAAAAACCAGTAGTATCGCGGCGAGAACCCTCCATCGGTTACTTTGCATACTCATCCCTCCTCCAAGAATCAGTTGCCTATCCCCCANCTGGTGCAAAATCCACTGGGTGAAGCTGTTCTTGCATCCTACTCCGATCCNAAAGCAAAGCGTTNGGCTATCTCTTATAGANTATGTTAAGCAATTTCCCAATATACCAGCACAGGTTAGCCGTAGATGCGGTCTAGCACCAAAGGTAGCGGGGCTACCGCTTGCGGGGTAATGTGAATGGCTGCTTGCACTTTGGTGGACGCTATCGCTACGCTTTCCTCACTACCGCCGTATACCCTGGCNAGGATCTGCCCCTCTTTTACTTCATCTCCGATTTTGACGAAGACCTCAAGCCCTGCAGTCAGATCAATCTGATCCTCAACTCTTTGTCTACCGGCACCAAGGCCCATGGCTATTAGCCCCATGGTCCGAGCGTGTATTTCGCTAATGTAGCCCGCCCCATGGGCTAGAACATCCTTGCTCCAAGGTGCAGCTGGAAGAGTACTAGGATCATCTACGACCTTAGAATCTCCGCCTTGCATGACGACCATCTCCCGGAGTTTGGCTAAGGGCAAACCTTGTTTCATCACATCCCCCAGAAGCTCCTCTGCTGCCTTAAGGTTATCTACCCGGCCCGCTTGCACCAGCATTTCGGCGCCCAAGGCGAGGCAGAGCTCAGTGAGATCCCTAGGTCCGTGACCTTTGAGTGCTTCTATGGCTTCTTTGACCTCCAAGGCGTTGCCGATGGCATTGCCCAAGGGCTGATTCATGTTGGTTATTAGAGCCACTGTCCCGCGGTTGGTTTTCCTGCCGATATCTACCATCGTTGTGGCCAAGCGTCTAGCGTCCTCAAGATCCTGCATAAAGGCTCCGTTACCCACCTTGACATCGAGGACAATTCGATCGGCACCAGCAGCTATCTTCTTGCTCATTATTGAGCTGGCAATCAAAGGTATCGAATCTACTGTGGCCGTCACGTCCCGTAGGGCATATAGTTTTTTGTCGGCAGGAACAAGATTTCCAGTCTGACCCACAACCGCTAGCCCTATGCTTTGGACTGCTTGAATGAACTCNTTCCTATCGAGTTCACTGCGAAATCCTGGGATAGCACTGAGTTTATCCAGGGTCCCACCGGTATGGCCTAGACCTCTCCCCGACATTTTGGCAACGGGAACGCCAGTAGCAGCCACCCACGGAACCAGCACCAACGTGGTTTTGTCACCCACTCCCCCGGTAGAATGCTTGTCGACCAGAATCGATTCTACCTCCGGCCAGGATAGGGTCTCTCCCGAGTCTACCATGGCAAGAGTAAGCTCTGCAGTAGTCTGGGGGCCCAGTCCCTGGAAATAGACAGCCATACACCATGCTGCCATTTGGTAATCAGGTATATCGCCGGTTGCATATCCTAGAACGAGAAAACGAACCTCCTCCCTCGACAGTTCTATGCCGTCACGGGTTTTCATGATTATGTCGTACATCCTCATGTCAATCCCTCCATTGGGCTCAAACGGGATCCTGCACAAGATCAAACCAGAAGCTCTTGCCGGGTCCAATCCATTTGATCCCAAAAATATCAGCTATGGATGCAGCCACATCAGCGAAGGTCTCTCGTACTGCTAGATCCCTACAACGGAGGTTACAAGGCCTAAACACCAAGAGAGGAACGTATTCCCGGGAATGGTCAGTGCTAGGAGTTGTAGGATCACAACCGTGATCAGCGGTAATGATCAAGACGTCTGTTGGGGCCAAGCTATTGATGATATCAGGTATCAGGGAATCCAGTGCCTCCAAACCAGCCGCGTATCCCTTGGCATCGTTTCGATGACCCCAGAGCATATCGAAGTCTACGAAATTGGCGAAGATTAGGCCTGGCTCCTTTAGCTCCTCCATGGCTGTTAGAACCGCCTTGTGAATTTCTTCGTTACCGTGGGCGGGGAGCACGTGTGAGATGCCTTGGCCGGCGAAAATATCTGGAATCTTGCCTATCCCATAGACGGGATAGCTGTTTTCCACAAGGCGATCCAGTATCGTCGGTCTAAGGGGGGGCAAACTGAAGTCTCGACGGCGTTCAGTTCGGACAAAGTCTCCGGGAGATCCGACAAAGGGTCTAGCTATGACTCGTCCCACGCCGTGTTCTCCTTGGAGCAGTCCTCTGGCTATTTCACACATCTGATAGAGCTCTTCTACGGGGATCACGTCTTCATGGGCAGCTATCTGGAAGACACTATCAGCAGAGGTATACACGATGGGATGGCCTGTAGCCATATGCTCTTGGCCCAGCTCTTCGATGATCACTGTCCCTGAGGCAGGTCTATTACCCAGGGTATGTCTTCCTATCAGGCGCTCAAAATCATCTATTATTTGCTTGGGGAACCCTTGGGGATATACCGGGAAAGGCTTGTCCAGCACCAAACCCATCATCTCCCAATGCCCTGTAGTGGTGTCCTTGCCAGGCGATCTTTCTGCCATCTTTCCCCAAGCACCCATGCAATCGAGCCGAGGTTTGATGCCAAGAATGGGCACTATGTTGCCGATTCCCAGCTGCTCTAGGTTAGGCATATTTAGCCCGCCGACAGCCTTGGCTACGTTGGGTAAAGTGGCGCTGCCTTCATCCCCGTANTCTGTGGCGTCCGGCATCTCACCAACTCCTACACTATCTAAAACTAACAAGATAACTCTGGGCTTGTCCACANTTGTCACCCCACTGCTTATGATCCGAAGCAGCTTTGGGGTGTGCCTCCTCTCCGATCTTGGCTTTGGCAACGGCAGTTGCGTCTAAACGGCAATTAGTTTACATATTTCTAGATAAGGCGCCAGTTACCTGCTGAATAGCGTTGGGCCCAAGCCATGACGGGTGGTGAGCCCCCATGGGAATAAGTCCTTCTGGCAATGGGCAATCCGGCATCTCTCTATGCATCCAGTTGCTAAGTAGCCATAACGTTAGTATGACGATGAGCAGAACCAGGATGGGCCTAGCCATTCGGCGCAAACATTTACTTAGCCCCCGAATCGAGATGACCCACATCATTTCCATCCCCCCATTGTTCTATCAAACGCACTCCCGAGCGCAAGTGAGTATATCGCTTTTAGGCTAGATAGCGAGTGGCAGTTTCAATGAGTATGGGTGTTATGTAAGTCTCAACTAGAGCCGAGCCTGCCAAAAGGCCGCTGGCGGCTAATGCCAGCAAGGTTGTGCTTAAGAACAGTTGGTACATGTTGATATCGCGCCGTCCTAGGAGTGTCTGGAGTGCTGCCCAAGAGAAACTAAAGGAGGCTCCCCCAGCTATAATAAGGGCAGGAACAAAAAGCAGATTATGGGGAACTACCGAGACAACGGCTAGAGCTATCCCCTTTAGCACCATTTCCCGCACCATAAAGGCAACGGTAAAACCCAAGACAAATCCTCTGAGGAAAAGCAGGACCAAGATTAAAGGTGCCCCAAGCACCGATAAGCCAAGAAGCCACATCAAGCCTACTGTCTTGACCGTGTTATCCAGGAAGGTAAGGCGAGCGTTAGCCATGGAGTCCGCTGGCTTTGCCATAGGAAAGGCCTGAAAGAACGTCTGGATGTAGCTCCCAAGATCACCTTTTTGTTCCGGACTGAGGGTCCTAACAGCGAAAGCGCCACTAATACTACCCATGATGAAGACGACAATTAGGAAGACATAGGTTGTGGATCGGCGACGCAAATAGGTACGAAGAGGACCCGATACAATCCTTGCCATGCCTTCTCCTCCTTATCCCCCTTGTCCCCCGTAAGTTTTGCTTGGTGCGGGATACCTCACACCATTTCTATGCGCACGGGTGTCGCTTTATGCTCGGGAGTTCACATCGGTTAGATGGGCGGTATCATTGAGCTTTAGCAGCGATACGTCATCTAGACTCGCAGCTGCGATTAGGGTAATGCCCCCGTTATCGAGCGTGAACTGAGAGCCCGCCTTTCCGGTGATCCGTGCTAAGAGGGCTCGGAGTAACCCGCCATGGGAGACGACTATGCCGATTTGTCCCGGAGGATCTCTTAGAAGACTCTCGAGGGCGCGTACAGCTCTATCTGTTAGCTCAGACAGTGTTTCACTTCCCTTCGGAGCATGCGCATGGGGGTTAGCCCGGTTTTTGCGCCATTCGTCGGGATAGAGCTTTTGAATCTCCTCCCTAGTTAGGCCTTCCCATCTTCCATAGGCTCGCTCCCTCCATAGTAGAGAGATAGCAACAGAAAGACCCAAGTGTTCGGCGATAGTCATGGCTGTATCCCGAGCCCTTACGAGATCACTACTCATCACAAATCTAGCGCCAGAAGTCGTGAGTCGTTTTGCTGCCAAACTGGCTTGTTGTTGACCCACATCAGTTAGGGCGATATCCTGCTGTCCCTGGTACCGTCTTTGCTGATTCCAAAGCGTCTCTCCGTGTCTTACGAGGTAGATTTTGATCAATGATTACTCCCCTCCTGCACCTCGCNGTGGATGCGACCGTATTGTCCACCTCCACCCACCGTCATCGATAGCTGCCCGCTTCTAGCGGCCAAGACTCTCTTGGCAATAGTGCGACCTACAACCATGGTGATCTCTTCAAAGGTGGCATCATGCAAGATTCGCATTTCTGTACCAAAGGCTGCAAGCAGCTTTTCCAGGGTTTTTGGCCCGACACCGGGTATAAAATCCAAAGGAACCTGGTGAATGTAATGGGGTCGACGGGGTGGATGGATAGGCTTTTCATAATCGGCAATGTATGTTACCCTGTCTAACACACCGATAACTACGTGGTCTGTATCGCATTCTAGACAGCGCAGCATCGGTGGTTGAACTTGGACAACTGAGTTACACTCAAGACAGTAAGTGCGATGGTACTTCCCGAGCCGCGGGTCTAGACCATAGTTGGCTATAATCTGGTTATCATTATCGCCTTGAAGGGCTTTGGCAAGGTGATCAAAATCGGGCTTAGCAAGGCGGAAAGCGTTGTACTCTCGGGCTATCTTCGGAAGAGAGTGAGCATCGGAATTGCTTAAGAAGCTGATTTTGTTAAGTTCTTGGAGTCTGTCGGCCAGAAAGGTGTCTGCACTAAGGCCCAGTTCTAGAGCCGGGAAATTGAGTCCTAGCTCTTCCAAGCGCTCAACACAGTTGCCATAAACGCTCTTAAAGGGGGTAAATGCATGGGCAGGCAGGAAGATACCCTGTAGCTTGTTGGTCACAAAATCGAAGGTCTCTTCAATACTAAATTGAGCCCGCTGGGAGCTAAGGGAAATGTTGGTTATTCCCTTGGCCAGGTAGTTGCTGAGCTCCTCCATGGCTTCCAGAGTAGGAACATATGCGAGGAAATGAGCACTGCCGCCCCGGGGGCCTGCTAGCTCTATCTCTGCCCCCAATATGATCGTAAGGGCATTTTCATACACAAGGCCTCCACCCTCTAAAGGAGTTAGGTGGCCTTGTCCTATGAGGGCGCCAATATCTTTAAGCACCGGCGGTGAGGCACAATCGACAATCCCTGCAATATGCACACCTTTGCGGTCGCGACACTCCTTCAAAATTGCAGACAAGGTTAGCCCCTTGGAAGCGGTGATTTTCACTGGTGCTCCCGATGCTGACCTGCCAATATGAATATGCAAATCTCCGAAAAAATCCAACAGCAAAATACCTCCCGGTCGTTTTCAGTACTAGTTCTAGTCTACCATAGGAGGTATTCCGTCACCAAGCTGGGCTTTCGGCTCCCATTTTTCGGCGCTAAGGATCCATTCCGCTGCCAGTCTGCCAGCGGCTCCTCCAGCTCGAAAAAAGGCAGGATCTTCCTGGGCCGTACGGCCCATGGACGTGACATGTAAATCATAGTCTTGAAGCAATTGCAGAGTATTGTCTTCAGTAGTAAAAGATAGGTGATGCCGGTCCAAAGCAGCAATCTGACACTGCTGCCTCAAAAGCTCATCTTCTTCAGGATGTAGCTGGGGAAAGGGAATAAAGCAACGGCTGTGGCATAGCTTGCCAAGGGCTGTTAGAGTATGGTGGCTGATTCCATAATGGCGGGGTCTTTCATCTGCGAAGCTAATCCGAGGAATGGCAACAGCTCTACCTCCTAGAGCGTTCACGCCGTCAAGTATACCTGCAATTTCCATTGCAGTGGTACCAAAGGGAGTACCGGTACCGACCACTCCTGGTCCCATAGCAACTATGCAGGCATCGGCCTTCAAAACATGTCGACCAGCCAGTAAGGCAGAATAGATGTTCACAGCTTCTAGATCGCCACCGAAGGCGTGACCAATTGTAATAGTCGCTGAGATCAGGCCTTGATTTTGCAAAGATGCTACCAATCGACTAAAACCCAATGGTAACGCTGCCCCGTCGGTCATGACATATACCAATCGCGCGGATCTATTAGTATTCTGTTGTAGGACCGCTGCAGCCGGGGCAATAAGGCTATGTAAACTGCCTACCAATACAGGCATGCCTTCGAGGGAGTCTACTTCCTGCAAAATCCCATGGTACAAGCTGCTCTCCTCTTCCACCGAAAGGGTGCTTAGCTGTAGAGGCGTGTAGCGCAGCTTCATGATGTGGCCAGTTTCTTTTGGGGATGACTGGGAGGTGGTACTGGACATATCATGATCAGAATCTATGCGGCTAATGAGAAAATGGGTGCCCCCGGTCCCTAGGCCAAGATCAACGGCGGTGGTGTTTACTTCGATCAAGTCACCGGGATGAACATCGGCAGCCAGAACACGGTAGTTGACAGTAGGCACCAATTCCCCATCAATTTCCACTAAGAGTCTTTGTATGTGAGTAGATACACCTTGAACGCTTCTTACTCTACCCCGCCGTCGGTTGAGCATGGCGTCCTTCAAGTCTCCTTAGACATAATCAGATTGAGATCAATCAGCCAAGGAAGGAGGTAGCTCGCTTTGCAGACCTCCTTACCCCGTGTGATTCTATCAGAACTTATGAGCGGGAGCGACGTCCCCGGCTGTTGCGGCCAGAGCCTTTGCCATCGTCACCTTCTAAGGCCTCAAGTGTAGCTAAGTTGATCCGTCCCATGCGGTCGATTTCGATGACCTTAACGGTTATGGTATCTCCAACTTGTACTACATCCTCAACTTTTCCGACTCTGCCTTTGGCCAGCTTAGAGATATGGACCAAACCCTCTTTGCCAGGGAGCACTTCTACAAAGGCGCCAAAATCCACTATGCGCTTGACAGTCCCCAAATAAGTCTCCCCTACCTCCACATCTTTAACCAGAGTGCGGATAATATCTTGGGCCCTGACGCCTGCCTCCTGATTAGTCGAAGCCACGTATACACGGCCATCGTCTTCGATATCGATGGAGACACCGGTCTCGTCAATGATCTTACGGATAGTCTTCCCGCCTGGGCCAATGACATCCCTGATCTTATCTACAGGTATCTCCATAGTGAAGATCCGAGGTGCATAGGGAGAGAGTCCCTCTCTAGGTGCAGGAATGGTCTCGAGCATCTTCTCCAGGATGAACAAACGTGCTTCTCGTGCCTGAGCCAAAGCCATGCCGAGAATGTCTCGGGTTACACCTTCAATCTTAATGTCCATCTGTAAAGCTGTTACACCTTCTGTCGTCCCTGCTACTTTGAAATCCATGTCACCTAGTGCATCCTCCATACCTAGAATATCCGTCAGGATGGAGAATTCTTGACCCTCTTTTACAAGTCCCATGGCAATACCAGCTACCGGGCGCTTAATGGGCACACCAGCATCCATTAGGGCCAATGTACTGCCACAGATACTGGCTTGTGATGAGGAGCCGTTGGATTCTAGTACTTCCGAAACCAGTCTAATGGTATAAGGAAATTCCTCCTCCGCGGGGATCACGGGCAACAGAGCCCGCTCAGCCAATGCACCATGACCTATCTCTCTACGTCCTGGGCCTCGTATAGGTCTAGTTTCACCGACGCTATATGGTGGGAAATTGTAGTGATGTATATAGCGCTTGCGATCCTCATCACTTAGATCGTCTAAAAGCTGCTCGTCGGACTTAACACCTAGGGTGCAAGCAGTTAGTACCTGGGTTTGGCCCCGGGTAAATACGGCAGATCCATGGGCCCTTGGTAGAAGACCAACTTCACAGCTGATCAATCGAATATCCCGTGGGCCACGGCCGTCTGTACGCTTCCTATCGTGGGTGATCATGTTGCGGACCAGCTCTCTGGTTAGAGATGCAATCGCCTGGCTCAGCTCGGGTTCGTCCTGGGCAAGAGTCTCCTCGCCGAATTCCCTGGCATACTCCTCGAGTAGTGCAGTGTGGACATCATCCTCCGCAGCTTCTCTGCTCTGTTTGTCGGCGATGCGCAAAGCGTCCCCAAGAGGCTGGGTTCCTTTACTCTTGACCCATTCAACCAAATGTGGCGGAGGGATACACGCAGGTACCTCCATTTTCGGCCGGCCCAGTTTCTTGACAAGTTCTTCTTGGAAAGCAACAATGCGTTTGACCTCTTCATGTCCAAACATAATGGCATCGAGCAGTACATCCTCTGCCACTTCGTTGGCACCGGCTTCCACCATGGTCACAGCTGCCTTCGTACCGGCTACCACCAAGTGGAGTTCACTTTTTTCTTGCTGCTCTAAGGTGGGATTGATGACGAACTCGCCGTCGACCCGACCAACTATAACGCCACCCACAGGTCCCTCAAAGGGTATATCAGAGAGGGAAAGGGCGGTTGATGCTCCGACCAACGCTGTGATATCAGGTGCGTTATCTTGGTCTACCGATAGTACCGTGACTACTATCTGTACATCGTTGCGGAGTCCCTCAGGGAACAAAGGTCGTAAAGGACGATCAATCATCCTGGCTGCTAAAATAGCGGCTTCCCCCGGCCTGCCTTCGCGGCGACCCCAGCCTCCTGGCACCTTACCGACAGCATACATGCGTTCTTCGTAATCAACCATGAGTGGGAAGAAATCAATCCCTTCCCGGGGCTCTTTGGAGATGGTAGCAGTAATCAAAGCCACCGTATCACCGTAGCGCATCAGCACGCTGCCGTTAGCTTGTTGGGCTAGGCCGCCGGTTTCAACGACTAGTGGTCTCCCCCCTATTTCTAATCTAAATTCCTCTTTCATCCTGTTTACCTCCTTGGCGTGTCCTAAGATACTCTTGACACGTCTTCGTGCAATCCGCGTAGAGCCTGATGCAACTTATCCTCCTGAATAGAGCATACCAGGCAGTACTATAGTATCTTCTCCATATTGCGGGGTCATTCTCGCCTAGCAAGTAAAGCTAGTCATGTGAAGAAGGAGCGGGGGTTACCGCTCCTTCTGACCAGCTTAGCCTCGAAGGCCGAGTTTGGCAACAATGGCACGATATCGCTCGATATCTGTATCTCGAAGATAATCGAGCAGCCCTTTTCTCTGTCCAATCATTTTCAGCATGCCCCGTCGAGAATGGTAGTCTCTCTTGTGTACCTTGAGATGCTCAGTCAAATCACCAATCCTCTTAGTGAGGATGGCTATTTGAACCTCTGGTGAGCCTGTATCTGTCTCATGGATTTTGAAATCATCAATGATGTCACGCTTAGTCTCTTTATCTAGAGCCACCGATTTCACCTCCCCACTTTCAAGATCCCCCCAGCCCAGAAAAACGTCGGAGGAGCTCGTTTATCCGAGTCAAGGGTTCCAATCCATCCCCACTATATCATAAAGCTCTGTGGGTGTAAATCTCTCCAGGCATGATGGTATGCTTCATTGTAAACAGCTGTCTGGTTGCCTTTATGTCCTGATCAACTTGGTGTTTGAGCTCTCCAGCACTGCCAAACCTTTGGGTAGGACGGAGCCACTTATGCAAAGATACCTCAAGCTTCTGACTATAATAGTTTTCGTTTTTGTCCAATATGTGGACCTCGATGGTTTGGCCACTCCCTGCAAAGGTGGGTTTATCACCAATACTCAAGACACCTATCATTGCCTTTTGCTCATGGTCATCATGCTTCATATCACCACTTGAACCATCTGCGGCGCGACGCACTGTGACAGCGTATACACCATCCTTGGGTATGAGGCGATCACTCGGCACAGCCAGATTAGCAGTGGGAAACCCTAGCGCCCGCCCCCTACCTTCTCCAGTGATGACCGGACCGGCTAATCGATAGGGGCGTCCCAGACATTCTCTAGCCTCCTCGACCTTGCCCTCTCTTAGAAGGTTGCGGATCCTGGTGCTTGAGACCTTGGATTCTTTGACAAAAAGTGGTTCCACAATATCAACCGTATCAATGCCCCATTGATGGCCTTCTTGGCGCAAGAGACTCACGCCTCCCTGTCCCCGGTGCCCGAAGCTAAAGTCCTCGCCTGCGACAACTGAGATCACGCCTAAGCGGTTGGCCAATATGTCGCTGGCAAATCGCTCGGCGTCCATGGTCGCCAGATTTTCATCGAAAACTAGCTCCGCGACGGCGGTAATGCCAAGATCCCAGGCATAGACGCGCCTCTCAGTAGGACTTGTCAGCAACTTTGGCACTGTGTCAGGACTCAATATCGATAAAGGATGCCGATCAAATGTAATCATCAAGGGAATAGCACCGCTTTTGGTCGCGAGCTCTTCCACCCGATGCAAAATCGCTTGGTGCCCAAGATGTACACCATCAAAGAAGCCCAAACCTGCAACTACTCTCTTATCTATTGCTTCACGTGTGATGCTACCATCACGCCAGTAGATATGCAAAACGTCTTCACCTCTGGCTCGTTGCTCATCCTGATACTAACTAAGAAGGTAACATGCGAACGGGCCGTATCTTCCAGATTTGGTCCGCGCCCCTTTGCCTTTGGCCGATACCCAAGAACTGACCCTTTACATTATATAGTCGCAGCAACGATTCTTCGGTGGCAGTAGTACCTGTTGCCGCGAATAGATCAGAATCAGGAGCGCAAAAAGACAGAACCTGATCTTCCCGCAACCGTCCTCCTTGACGCAGACGTTTAGCGTCAGGCAAATCAAATATCGCTCCAGGCAAATGCCCTACACCCCGATCCACGGGAAAGAAACCGGGAAGAGGTGGGCAACCCTCAAAGGGAGGTTGATTCTCATCGGCCTGCAATTTAGCCATACCCGCGGTGAATTCTTCCAATGTTACGGCATGCTCCAATCTCCAAGGCCCCACTTGTGTTCGAAGCAGAAACGACATGTGGGTTGGTACGCCTAAATACTCACCGATATCCTCGCAAAGAGTACGTATATATGTACCTTTAGAGCAGAGGGTATCATACATCAGGGTGTGTCCAAATCGCCATGCAGGTTTCTGCCAGTTACCTACTGGTATCAATCGATAAATATGGATGGAGCGGGGTTTTCTGTCAACAACCTGGCCCCGTCTTGCCAGCTGATACAATCGCTGACCTTTGTGTTTTAGGGCAGATACCATGGGAGGAATCTGCTGGATTTCACCCTGAAAAGCCTGGAACGCTTCGAGCATGTCCGAATCGGTTAGTGCGAACTCTCGTTTTTCTGCGAGGGTCTGGCCTCCTGCATCTTGGGTATCAGTGGAACGGCCCAAAAATAGTTCTGCCCTGTAGCCCTTTACGTATTCTTCCATAAATGGGATGAACCGCGTGGCATCGCCCATGCAAAGGACCAAAACCCCCGCAGCTCCCGGGTCCAAAGTTCCAGTATGTCCTACCCGCCGTTGATTGGTGCAGC
>JGI24708J26588_10001109_pt1 | contig 21371 bp, 18 predicted proteins | sample BioPla1DNA2_FD_26588 | JGI IMG/M metagenome (IMG submission 26588) | reverse complement strand
TTCCATTATAGATTTCAATTGCAGTGATACATCTAGGGTGGACACAACTTCCGTCATTAAAATAGAGGTGTTCACCAACCTCTGGAAAGACTGGTCGGTGGGTGTGCCCACAAATGATCATCTGTTTATTTTCATTTGACCAATTAATTAAACGTCTCTCTATGTTATTCTTTACTTTATTATTCTTTGAAGCGCTGGTTGGATCCCGAACACCGATTAATTGCAATGGTCGCCACACATATCTTACAAGGAATCTAGATAATCTCCAGAAAGTACTATTTAATAAATCAGCTTGATGACCGTGGGTGAGAAATATCTGATTGCCAGAGTTTCGATCTCTAAGCAAGATACCTTCATGCATTTTAATGCCAGGAAATAAAGGAAGATCTGTATTCTCACTATCGCAAAAAAAGGAAGCACATTTTGTTTGTGAATATTTCGGATCTCTTTTTATAAGATCGTGGTTACCATAAATCATGTACAGTCGATTTTCCTTATAGAATTTTGACATGAGCCAGAAGGCATCGCTGTGTATATCGATTATAGTATTAATATTTCGATTTTCCCATAATTCGTCTCCATCTCCTAATTCGATGTAAGTAAATCCATATTGATAGTAGTAATTTAGTGCGGCAAAGAATAGATGCTGATTATCTGAAAAATCATCACCCAAACTGCCATCTCCTCGATGGCAGTCGCTCATAAGAACAATTCGTGATGTTTCATCAAAAGGGACCACACATGCTGTTTTATACGCACGTAATAAACGTTTTGAAGTTGATATAACGATCACTCCTTCCCGTCTATCGAAGGCTCTTTTGAAGGCTCTTTTATAAAGTTTTTAATAGTATCAAAGGCCTCGAATACACCTTTTGGCTTTCCGACCCTTAGAATCTGGTTATACATACTTGGTGATTTCTCTTGAACAATATCTAATCTGTCAAGTGTATTCGTGTATCCCTCTGTAAGTCGTGCGTAAGCCCGGCAGAAGGATTCGTTATTTCGCTGCATGATATACTCGGTAAAGGCTGTTCTCGTTACAGGCTGTGAAGTGTGCGGTTTTCCAAAGTGAACATAGACCCTGTTGCCGTGTACAGCATATTCGCTTTCCTTATATCCGACTTTTTTTAAAGCATCCACAAATGCTTTCACCATTGTCTTATCGTATAATTCAAGCATAATATCCATGGTAAGATCTTCAGGATCAGAGAATTCACCTAATTTAAAGCCAGTCAGCCACCAGTGATAACCATGCCTTGTGAACATTAGGTTTCCGTTTTTACGAAATGCAAAAGCCATGTTAACCCGATCCTCATCTTTAACGCAATGATAGAAAGTACCGTTAAAGATACCCGGAATATTCAGATCAGGACCTGTTGTATAATAAATCCCAACCTCGCCTCCGGTCGTCATTCCATATTGGCCCTTCCAAAATTCTATCATCCATCTCTTTCCAGCATATTCAAAGCGGATTGGTTCGCAATCGATTATCATACTCAAGGGAGCAGCTGCTTCATCATAGAGCCTGCAATATCCATAATCTCTTTGCCAAGTGTTCATACCAGAATAGAAAATATCCTGGTACGGCTCATATCGGAAACCAAAAGGTTCCAAGTCTTTATTGAGTGCATCTATACGTTCGCCGTCGGTACCGATAATTTTTGAAACAGGAGGGATAACCCGCTGCGCTTTTTTTCTTTTTTTCTTCTTGGATTTGCGATATAGCAAAGAAACCAGAAAGAGCAGGATTAACCCAACTGGAAGAAGCAATAATTTATATTGGGAAAGAAAAGCCAATGCGGATGCACCTGCTGATAATCCCATATACAGATATTTGATTTGTAAAATTAATAACATAATTTCCACTCCTTTCCTTATGCTATATATCATCATATTCGGGATGATTGGCGGTTGTTCAACAGAAAGGAAAGAGTTTCTACAAAACAAAATTTTCTTTTAAAAGGTTTACACTTTATCCATAATACGTTATACTTTTTAAGATATAGTAAATTCATGGAATGTTACCTTTGATAAATGGGTTGCATCTAGTGAAGAGAGGAAGGTTATTATAATGAGTGAATGTGATAACAATTGCAATAGCTGCAGCCAGAACTGTAGCGACAGAAATGAAAATAATAGTTTTTTGGTAGAACCTCATGATATGAGTAAGATTAAAAAAGTGATTGGCATTGTAAGTGGTAAGGGTGGAGTAGGAAAATCCTTAGTTACTTCCTTACTTGCTGTTGCTATGAATAGAAGAGGCTATAAAAGTGCTATATTAGATGCGGACATCACAGGTCCATCCATACCGAAAGCGTTCGGAATTAAAGAAAAGGCAATGGGTACTGAAGCAGGAATTCTTCCTGTGAAGAGTATGACGGGAATTGAGATCATGTCGGTTAACTTGCTTTTACAGAATGAGACAGACCCTGTTGTTTGGAGAGGTCCAGTTATTGCAGGCACAGTTAAACAATTCTGGTCTGATGTTATCTGGAATGATGTAGACTTTATGTTCGTGGACATGCCTCCAGGAACTGGAGATGTACCTCTTACTGTCTTCCAATCTCTACCTGTGGATGGTATTATTATCGTTACTTCCCCACAGGAGTTGGTTTCTATGATTGTAGGCAAGGCTGTTAAAATGGCTAAGATGATGAATATACCGATTCTTGGCATAGTTGAAAATATGTCTTATTTTAAATGCCCGGACTGCGATAAAGAACATTCCATCTTTGGTGAAAGTCATATAGAAGAAGTGGCTAAAGAGAATGACATCAAGGTATATGCTAGATTACCAATCGATCCAGAACTTGCAACATCCGTCGATAAAGGAATGGTGGAGACCTATGAGGGAGGTCTAGTAGATGGGATAGCAGATGCGATAATTAAACAATAAAACAGTAAAAAATCATATAATATTCCATAATAGAAATGCACGTCAGAAATTTTAAGTATTCGCGACGTGCATTTTTTAATTTATTCAATTATTTTGATTGCTTCTTTAAATCCTTTGGAGTAGTGGAGTTGATAATCTCCTGTGATAAATAAAGCGTAGGTATCGGGGAGGCTATCAATCAGCTCCATTCCTTTTTCTAGACCGAGTGCAAAGGCAGTGGTACTTAATCCATCTCCATCAACAGATAATGGTGAAATGATGGTTACGGAGATAAGATCACTTTCATAAGGATATCCGGTCTTAGGATTTAGTATATGGTGATAGTTAATCCCGTCTATTTCGAAGAAACGTTCATAAATTCCTGAGGACACAACCGATAAATCCGATATCTGCATTACGGCGATTGTTTCATTGCGATCCGCATAGGGCATCTGAATACCAATGTTAAATGGAGTACCATCAGGCTTATCGCCTACGCATAGAACATTACCACCAAGATTAATCATGGCACTATTTACTCCGTTTTCTAATAGGTAGTCCTTTACCCGGTCGGCAATGTATCCTTTTGCTATTGCACCAGTATCAATTTTCATTCCATCTTTGGCAAAAGAGACTTCATTTTCATCTAGGTCAATATATTTATAATTTACTAATGGAAGAACCTTTTGAATTGTTTCATCGGAAGGGCGGATTGGATTACTTTCTTTGAAATTCCATAAGGATGTTAATGGAGCGATGGAGATATCAAAAGCCCCATCTGATAAATCACTATAATACATACTGTAGTTTAATAAATCTGATAATTCATCTGAAATCTTGAAGGCTTGGACGATTTTGGACAAGGTGCCTTGGTTTAATTGGTAGACTTCTGCTTTCGGATCCGTACGGCTAAATATTTGCTCATATTTTCTTATAATGTCAAAGGAACCATCAAGAATAGCTTGCTCCTGCTTATCATAAATTTGAATAGATACAACCGTATCGAGAAGAAACGAGGATTTGCTGATAAAGGGCTCTTTTTCACTATCTTTTACCTTTTTAGAATTAAAATTACTACAACCTGTCAATAATAGAATAAGAAGGATGCTTGTAATTATACCTTTATAATAGCAATTCTTTGTTTCAAGTTTATTACGTAAACTATACTTTTTTAATATATTATGCATGGAATATTCCCTTTCCTAATTTCGATTACTTTATCTGTGTTAAAAAGCAGTGTTTTTATTGTAAATAACAATTGATGGAGTGTCAAGAAAAACTAGTGAGACCAAGGTTTAAATAGGATTGTCTAATATTGTAATTCCAAGCTTCTACTTGACATTTGACATGGTTCGTATTACGATTTTCAAGTATATTTAGCGACAAATTTCTATAGGTTTGCTATCTCGTGTCAAATTCTTAACAAATACCGAAAGGATGGAATCGTATGAAATATTCTTCCAGAAATGATTTTCACGGTGGAATCCATTGCAGTGATGGAACGGATAAAGAATTAAGTAATAAAAATCCGATTCGATTTTATCAGCCCAAAACGGTTGAGATATCTATGAAACAATCTGCTGGTAGTTCCGGTGAGGTAGCAGTAAGTATTGGTGATAGGGTTACCAAGGGGCAATTAATTGGTACACCGACCCGTTTTGGTACAGCCAATATTCATGCAAGTATTAATGGAACGGTTCAAGATATTGTGACTACGAAAGATTCACAAGACAACGATATAACCTATGTTGTAATCGAAACGGATACACCCGATGAAACTGGAGAGAAAAATCGAACGCCAAATACGACCGAATATCACAGAGGGTTCGTTGATATCTCCTCCATTTCCAAGGAAGATATTATAACCTCAATGAAAGAGGGAGGACTTATCGGTATGGGTGGTGCGGGATTTCCGACCCATGTGAAATATGAAACCACCAATCAAATTGACTATGTACTTATTAATGCAGCAGAATGTGAACCTTATCTTACCTGTGACCATAGGCTGATGCTTGAATATGGCTATGCGATTTTAAATGGTGTCTGCCTTTTTTTAAAAGCGGCTGGCGCTAAGAAAGCAATCCTATGTATGGAAGATAATAAAAGAGATGCTGCAGAACATCTAAGCAACTTATTATTTCAAAAAGACCTTCCGATAGAGATCAAACTTCTTCGGACTAGGTACCCGCAGGGCGGAGAAAAGCAGTTAATAGAAGCTGTTATAGGAATGGAGGTTCCGGCAGGAAAACTTCCAGCCGATATCGGAGTTATTATTAATAATGTAGGTACGGCAAAAGCGCTTGCGGATTTAATTTTTGCACAGACTCCTTTGGTTTCAAGATGCATCACCGTTACCGGAAAGGTGAAAAAACCATCCAATTTTATTGTACCAATTGGTACGAGATATGCAGAGCTTATTGAGCTTTGTGGTGGATTTACTACGGTTAATAATCGGGTGATTGTCGGTGGACCGATGACAGGTACCGCTGTTTTGTTCGGTGGAGGAGTTAGCGATTTGGAAGGAAGTGTTACAAAGACTTCCTCCGGTCTACTTGTTTTGGAAGACCAGATAATTATAGAAACACCTTGTATCCGTTGTGGACAGTGTGAGAGAATATGTCCAGCCGGATTAGCCCCATTTAAGATTGATTTTGCTTGTATTAATGAAGATTATACTTTATGCGAAAAATTATATGCAACGGAGTGTATCAGCTGTGGAAGTTGCTCCTATGTTTGCCCGGCTAGTCGGGAATTGGCTCATCGTACTACCAAAGCGAAGATTGAAGTTCTTAAGCTTAGGATGGAGAGGAGGAAGAAACATAATGGGTAATAAAGCAACAGAGTTCATGCATGGTATACGTCCGCATATTCGAGCGACGAGAACAACTAAAGAGATAATGTCCGATGTCGTAATCGCGCTTGTTCCTGCTTTGATTGGTTCCATCTATTTCTTTGGAATACAGTCCTTAATCTTGGTATTAACCGCCGTAACGACATGTGTTCTTTCGGAATATCTTTGGCAGAGGCTACGTAAGGAACCAATACGGGTCGGTGATGTTAGCGCAGTAGTGACTGGCATTTTACTAGCATTTAACTTTCCGGCTACTACGCCAATCTGGATTATCATGGTTGCAAGTGTGTTTTCAATTATTGTAGCAAAGCAGATCTTTGGTGGGATTGGCAATAATTTTGCTAACCCGGCACTTATGGGAAGAGCTCTTATTATGCTACTTTGGCCTGGCAATATCGCACAATATGTTACAACTAACCATGGTGCTGCTGATGCTGTTAGTTCTGCTACAGTTTTAAGCTTGCTTAAAAGTGGTAAGGAAATTGTGGACTATTCCTATCTAGATATGTTTATTGGTAATATTCCAGGTGCCTTAGGTGAGACAAGTAAACTACTGTTGCTTATTGGTTTTCTTTACCTTTGTTACCGTCAGGTAGTAAACTTTTCAGCAACATTAACCTATATTATTACGGTAGTTGCAATCACCTTCATCTTTGGAGGAGACGGATTTTTTACTGGGGATATTTTAACTAATCTCTTGGGTGGTGGCTTGATTCTTGGAGCTTGCTTTATGATTACTGATTATCCATCGGTTGCTCCTAGAGTGAAAGTATCAATTGCTTTTCTTGCTGGTGTTATCACAGCTTATATTCGGATTTGGGGTATATTACCGGAAGGTGTCTGCTTCGGTATCTTAGTAGGCAACTGCTTATCCGGTCTCGTTGAACAAGTGATTAGACCTCATATCTATGGTGTTAACCTAAAGAAGAGTAATCTTAATTAAATGAAATAAAATAAAGAGAGGGATCTATAATGAAAGATAACAGATTAAAAGGTATTATTGCACTTGCGGTAGTTACTGTATTAGCATTTGGTGCAGTTTATGGTAGTAAAGCTTTAACAAATAATAAATCAAATAATGGTACAAATGGAGATGTTGAGACACCGGTTGAAGGTGGTATTGATGTAAGTGGTTTTGAAGGAATTACAGCAGCTAGAGAGACTGATGATGGTTATGCAGTTACTGCACAAGCGAAAGGTTTCGCTGGTAATGTTACTTTAGAGGTTAGCTTTACAGAAGATGGTAAGACAATTAATGGTGTAACTGTTGTGAGCCATTCCGAGACACCAGGATATGGTGCGAATATGGAAAATGATGATTACCTTGCACAGTTTAACGGTATTACTGCTCCAGTATGGCTTCCTGGAAATGCGCCTGCAGCTACAGAAACAGAAGAAACCGTAGAAGAGACCACTGAAACCACAGAAGAAACAGCAGATGTTGAATTAAAAGACGGTACTTATACTGCTGAAACAGAGTATGCAGATAATGGATTTAAGGATGTTGTAACTGTTACTATTGCAAATGGTGCAATTACTGAAGTTACATGGGATGCGGTTAAAGAAGATGGTTCAAAGAAGAGCGTAATGTCTGCTAATGGCGAGTATGTTATGACCGACGATGGTCCTACTTGGGATGAGCAGGCGAAAGCTGTTGCAGCATTTGTTGTTGAAAATCAGAACACCGAAGCAATTGATCTTGATGAAGCTGGTAAGACAGATTCCGTTGCTGGCGTAAGCATTAGTGTAAATGGATTCGTTAGTCTTGTTGAGCAATGCTTAGCACAGGCAAGTGGTTTATTAAAAGATGGTGTTTACACAGTAGAGGCAGATGCTCCATCCAATGGTTACTTATATTCTCTAACTCTAAAAGTTGAGAATGGTGCAATTACTTCAGTAGTATGGGATGCAGCTAATGAACTTGGCGAATATAAGAGCTACTTATCTTCCGTAGGTGAATATGTTATGACCGATGATGGTCCTACTTGGAAAGAGCAGGCAGATGCACTTGCAGCATTTGTAATTGAAAATCAATCTACAGAAGGTATATCAGTTGATGAAAATGGTAAAACTGATTCTGTAGCTAGTGTAAGTATCAGTGTTGATGGTTTTGTCGATTTAACAGAGAAAGCATTAAAGCTTGCTGCTAGTGGTGAAGGCTCAGCAAACGAAGGTGAAACAGAGGAAGTAGATACAGAAGGAACTGCTTCTGCTGGTGCTGGAACAGAAATCGATGCTATCTCTGGTGCAACTGTGACTTCTAATGCGATTGTTGAAGTAATCAATAATGCATATGAATTTATCAGTGCATACATTGCACAATAATATAACATAGTAGGAACTCCCATTTTTGGGTTCTTGTAAAAGTTATATAACTACTATATAAATGGATAGGGAGTGGAGACTGATATGAAGACGATATATCCTATGGAGGCTTTTGCCTTAGCTATGGTTGTGTTTTCTCTGAATATGCAGGAAGCTTTAATCACAGGAATTCTTCTCTTGTTAATTACTGTTGTGGGAATAGTGTTGGATCAGGCGTTCGGCAGAGCTTTGCCATCATGGAGTAGAAAGGTATGTTCCATCATCCTTATCGTCGCAGTTACCTATTCCCTATTCCAAATTGTATTTATAAGAATATTGCAAGGAAATCTAGATAATAAAGCGATTTTTCTACATCTCGCTATTGGAATGTTGATTGCTAGGCATGTAATTTCAAATGATGAATTTGATTATAATAATTTATTATATGAAAGCGCATTTGCCTACGCCGCATTGATTATCATTGGAGCTTTACGGGAGTTTCTATCCTTTGGAACAATATTCGCATTTGAAATAGCAGATTTTAATTTCTTTACATCTGGATTTCAGAATATGATTATAGGATTTATATTAAGTGCAATAGCCATTGCCATTTTGAATAAATCCTTTGGATATGAAGAAGTGAATACGGAAAGCCTATGGGTGATTATCCCAGCAGTTTTTGCATATCAACCATTCTCTCTAGACTTACCATGGGAGAGTGTAGGAATTGTGATTTCTATTGTATCCGCAATCGTTCTTATCCTATCAGTACGGATGTACTTAGTATTTTCTAAAATCAGTAAAGAGTGGAGAAAGNTTCCGATTGAATTATTATCGACTGGAATGATTTACTTAATACTGATGGCAATTTAGATTTTTTATTAGTTTTATAGAAGATGGCTCATAATTTATATTAAGATGAGCTTACCCTGCAAGAGGAATTGTCAGACGAATTTCTTTCAATTTCTTATCATAAATGATTGGAGCAAGTGGAATTGTTTAAACAAGGACACTTGCTCTTTAAAGATAAAGGTGAAGTTTAGGATGAAGAGAAATGACTTAATACTAATCATAGTTATAGTAGTTTTAGGCATTGGTGCACTTTTGTTTATAAATTTTACAAAAGAAAGCGGTAGTAAAGTTGGTGTTACCGTAAAGCAAGAAGAAATTGCGTCTTTTGCTTTAGATGAGGATATTGTATATACGATCGAAGGAGAAAATGGTGCATGGAATACCTTTGAGATTAAGGATGGATATGTTAATATGATTGATGCCAGCTGTCCAGACAAACTTTGCGTTTCTCAAAGTAAAATTCATTATGATCACGAGACAATCGTATGTCTCCCGAATCAAGTTGTCTTGGAAATTATTGGCGGAGAAGTGAACCCAATCGATTCGATTGCTAACTAATAATAAAGACACTGTGAAATGTTTTCATTATTATTCACATATGCAAATATTGTGCCTAGGGTCCAAAGTTTGCAGCTAAGTGTGTTAGAAATCCACACTAAAGAAAGGCATGATTTATTATATGAGATCGAAAAAAACGGCCTTGTACGGGCTACTGGTAGCTCTGGCTTTTATATTAAGTTACATAGAAACATTAATTCCTTTTTCTATTCTACCGGGAATTAAGCTTGGTCTAGCTAATCTTGTTGTGATGACAGCATTATATGGAATGGGAAGTAAGGAAGCATTCGTATTGTCATTTATACGGATTATATTGGTCGGCTTTACTTTTGGCAACCTTTCAACTATGCTTTATAGTCTAGCTGGAGGAATGCTGAGCTGGCTTATAATGGTATTGGCGAAAAAAAGTAAATGGTTCAGCATGGTTGGAGTAAGTATTCTTGGTGGAGTTTTTCATAATATAGGACAAATAATCGTTGCAATCTTGACTGTGAGCAATGTCTATATTATAACTTATCTACCATTGCTACTGATTACCGGTGTGATTACTGGTGCATTGATAGGGTTCCTTGGTTCTCTAATTGTAAAAAGGATTCAAGGACTATTTTAATTAGAATTATAGACGCCTTTAGTTGTTTAAAAAATGAATTTGAAAAAATTGGATTTAAATATGAAATAAATGTCATGTGAATTTGTCCTTTTATTTATTGAAAAAATTAGCAAAAGTGTTATAATTAATATGCAGTAATAACTGTAGAAAATTATGGGAGGAATTCACATGAAAAAGATTTTTGCTTTATTGTTAGTACTATCTATGTCATTCATGCTCCTAACCGGTTGTGGAAGTGATACTTACGAGATTGCTTTGATTACCGATAAGGGTAACATTGATGACAAATCATTCAACCAGGGTTCATGGGAGGGTGTTGTAGCTTTTGCTGAGGAAAATAAAATCAAGCATCAGTATCTCAAACCAGAGGAAGCTTCTGATGATGGTTACCTTCAATCTATTGATTTGGCAGTTCAGGGTGGTGCAAAAGTTATAGTAACACCTGGTTTTTTATTTGAAGTAGCTGTTTATGAAGCACAAACAAAGTATCCAGAAGTGAAATTTATCCTTCTTGAGGGTACTCCTCACAATGCTGATTATACCGATTTTGTAACCGCAGAAAATGTAGCTAGTATCTTTTATGCAGAAGAGCAATCCGGTTATCTTGCTGGCTATGCAGCTGTTAAAGATGGTATGAGAAATCTTGGCTTTATGGGTGGAATGGCCGTTCCAGCAGTTCAGGCATTTGGCTATGGTTTCCTTCAGGGAGCAGAGGTGGCTGCGGCTGAACTTGGTCTCAATGATGGTGATGTATCAGTTCTTTACCACTATACCGGTGACTTCGATGAAACTGATACCAACAAAGCTACAGCTAAGACAATGTATCAGGAAGGCGTAGAAGTAATCTTTGCCTGCGGTGGATCCGTTGGTAAATCCGTAATGGCTGCAGCAGCAGAAGCGAATGCTAAGGTTATCGGTGTTGACGTTGACCAGAGATACGATAGTGAGACTGTTATCACATCTGCGACTAAGGGTTTAGGTGCTTCCGTATACCAGGTTCTTGAATCTATCTATAAGACAGATAGTTGGGATACTTATGCTGGTAAGACAACTTACTTTGATGCTTCTAATGCAGGTGTAAGTCTTCCTACTGAGGTTATTGGTGATGAAAACGCGGATGCATTTGACCGATTTGAACAATTTACAAAAGCAGAATATGAAGCTGTATTTGAAACAATTGAGAATGGTTCCGTAGTTCCAGTTAGAGAGATTGATATAGAAAATCCTGATGGATATGCAACAGCTGATGAGTTGGTTGCTGGCCTTAATCTTAATAAGGTAACTGTTGAAACTAGATAATTAAAATATTATATTACAGAACATGTAGGTCTTAAGCCTAATGTAGTAAGAAAGAGTAAGGGGGAGAGGCTGTTTGCTTTTCTCCCTCTTATTCATGAAAAAATTTATGACAAGCTGGCCTCTTGAATTAGACTTGCCATGAATTTGTCTTACTTTAGTTTTAAAGTACATTAATAGGAAGATTAATTAAAAATCAATATATAAATTAATATTATGAAAAAATGGTGAGGTCGACGTGGAAAATTATATAATTGAAATGCTTCATATAACAAAAGTGTTTCCCGGTATCGTAGCGAATGATGATATTACTTTGCAGTTAAAAAAAGGTGAGATTCATGCGCTCCTTGGAGAGAATGGTGCAGGGAAATCCACTCTTATGAGTGTACTATTCGGCCTTTATCAGGCGGAAAAAGGTGAAATCAAAAAAAACGGTGAAGTTGTACAGATTAGTAATCCCAATGATGCCAATAGGCTCGGGATAGGAATGGTGCATCAACATTTTAAGCTTGTAGAGATTTTTACTGTACTTGAAAACATAATTCTAGGCGTTGAGCCTAATAAGATGGGATTTCTACAAAAGAAGGAAGCTAGAGAAAAAGTAGTAGCCTTAAGTAAAAAATACGGACTATATGTTGATCCAGATGCTCTAGTAGAAAAAATATCCGTAGGTATGCAGCAACGCGTAGAGATATTGAAGATGTTGTATCGTGATAATGAGATTCTTATTTTTGACGAACCGACTGCGGTCTTAACGCCACAGGAAATTGATGAGCTGATGGAAATTATGCGCGGATTTGCAAAGGAAGGTAAGTCAATCCTGTTTATAACTCATAAATTAAATGAGATTATGTCGGTTGCCGATCGATGTACCGTACTACGAAAAGGAAAATGCATCGGTACTGTTGATATAAAAGATACTACCAAAGAAGAACTATCCAGAATGATGGTGGGAAGAGATGTTAACTTCTCTGTAGAAAAAAAGGAAAGCAAACCAGGAGATGTTATACTTTCTGTTAATAATCTTGCTGTTACTTCTAAGACAAGTAAGAATAATGCAGTAAATGATGTAAGCTTTGATGTAAGAGCAGGTGAGATCGTCTGTATTGCAGGTATTGATGGAAATGGCCAAACAGAATTGGTTTCTGCAATCACAGGGCTCGAGAAGATTACAAAAGGAAAAATAAAACTTTGTGGTCAGGATATTACCAAAGCCAGCATTCGCAAACGTTCCAAAGTAGGCATGAGTCATATCCCAGAAGACCGTCATAAACATGGACTTGTTCTTGATTATAATCTAGAGGATAATATAGTTTTACAGCGTTATTGGCAGCCGGAATTTCAGAAAAATGGCTTTATTAAAAGACAAGAAGTTCGCAATTATGCTGAGAATCTCATCGAGAAATATGACGTAAGAAGTGGGCAGGGCCCTGTTAGCATTACCAGAAGTATGTCTGGTGGTAACCAGCAGAAGGCGATTATTGCTAGGGAATTGGATAAGAAGCATGAACTATTAGTTGCAGTTCAGCCGACAAGGGGACTTGATGTTGGCGCTATCGAATTTATTCATAAACAACTTGTTGCTTCGAGAGATGCTGGTAAAGCAGTATTGCTAGTATCATTGGAGTTGGATGAGGTCATGGATGTCAGTGATCGTATCCTTGTAATGTATGAAGGTGATATCGTAGGAGAGCTTGATCCTAAGAATACTACGGTTGAGGAGCTAGGTCTATATATGTCAGGTGCAAAACGAGATAAAGTAAAGGAGGAAGCGTATGCAGAATAATTTTTTGAAATCAAATATGAAAAAAATTACCCAAGATAAGGGTTTTTCCTCTTTTACAGCAGCATTACTGGCGATTGCAATGGGACTCATCTTTGGATTTGTAATCATGCTTATCGCAAAGCCGGGTAGCGCTTTCCAAGGATTTGGAAGAGTCCTCTTTGGAGGCTTTTCCCGTATTGGGGATGTGTTTTATTTTGCAACTCCTATCTTAATGACTGGTCTTTCCGTAGGGTTTGCCTTTAAAATGGGCTTATTTAACATAGGTGCTTCTGGGCAGTACACAATGGGTATGTACTTTGCCTTATATGTAGGCTTTATGTGGGATCTACCAGACAGTATTCATTGGATTGTATGTGTATTGGCTGGTATGGTAGGAGGATTACTGTGGGGAATTATTCCTGGAATTTTTAAGGCTATTTCCAATGTGAATGAAGTAATTACCTGTATAATGTTTAACTATATAGGAATGTATCTAGTAGATATGTGGATTCAGGGAAATAGTACCATGTACATTTCTACTAAGACAAGAACTGCTTACCTACCTACATCTGCGCAATTACCATCCCTAGGAGTAAAGAATTCCAGCGTTAATGTAGGTATTATTATTGCTATTGCGATAGCGATTCTTCTTTATATAATACTTAATAAAACTGTGTTTGGTTTTGAGTTGAAAGCAACAGGTTTTAATAAGGATGCTAGTAAGTATGCAGGAATGAATGCGACAAGGAACACGATTTTAACGATGGCAATAGCTGGTGCATTATCCGGCTTGGGTGGAGCATTTGCAATTCTCGCACCTTCCAGTATCCCAGGTAGTAGCATGACATATGAACCTATCAGTGTAATTGCAGCCAATGGTTTTAATGGTATAGCGGTTGCATTACTAGGTAGTTCTCATCCAATCGGAATTATTCTATCCTCTGTATTTATTTCACATATTCAAAGAGGTGGTTCACTTACAGCTTTATATGGTTTTAAACCTGAGATCATCGATATTGTTATCGCGGTTATCATCTATTTCTCCGCTTTCTCATTGTTGATGAATGCTGCCCTTGGCAGATTCATAAAGAGACACCGCGTTAAAAATGAAGCGAATGATTTTGAAGAGCTTGCTCCAGTCGGTGAGGATGATAACAAAGAGGTTGCTCCCGATGCTGCAGATATCAGCAACGACAGCATTATAACAGAGCAAGTTAAAGAGAATGATGGTGAGGAGGCGTAAGAATGGATACTTTATTTTATATAGTTCAAAATATGCTTCCGGTTGCTATTCCTTTGCTTTTGGTAGCATTAGGTGGAATGTTCAGTGAGCGAAGCGGCGTCATTAATATTGGACTGGAAGGTATTATGCTATTCGGTGCGTTTTTCGGATGCCTGACGGTTTTATTTATTCAGGATTCACGAATTAATGCACAAATTATATTGCTGATTGCTATGGTGGTTTCCGCACTTGCTGGCTTGGTATTTTCCTTCCTGCTCTCCTTTGCTGCGGTTAACATGAAAGCGGATCAAACAATCACCGGTACAGCTATGAACATGCTTGTTCCAGCGGCAATTCTATTGTTTTCGAAGATGAATTACAATAGTGATGGTATCACGACATCGGTTCCATTTTATATACAAAAGGTTCCTGTACTAGGTGATATTCCAATACTTGGAGAACTTTTTTTCCAGAAGACATATATTACTGTATATATCGGTTTCTTATTTTTGATAATTTCGGTAATCTTATTTTATAAGACAAAAATAGGACTTCGCATACGTGCCTGTGGTGAGCACCCACATGCGGCAGATTCTGTAGGTATTAATGTATATCATATGCGTCATCTTGGCGTTGGTATATCTGGTGTCCTTGGCGGTATCGGTGGCTATTTTTATTCTGTAGGCGTTATGGATGGGAATATTAATGGACATACTGGAGTTGCTGGTTTTGGTTTCCTTGCACTGGCGGTTATGATTTTTGGTCAATGGAAGCCTTGGAATATAATGTTTGCTTCCTTATTCTTTGCATTATTAAGGACGGTGGCTTATTCTACTTCCTTAATTCCAGTATTAAATACATTGAATATTCATAATACTTATTTTAAGATGCTTCCTTATGTTGCTACCATGGTTGTACTTGTATTTACTTCTAAGAAATCGAGAGCACCAAAGGCTGAGGGAATCCCTTACGATAAGAGTACTAGATAAGTAATATAGATGTATGCAAGGCATGAATGAAAAGATTAAGTTTGACATTTATAATTCAATTTTAATGTATTTCATTCATGCTTTTTTATGTTTAAATCCATGCTTATAAAACATCTAGTATTCATATGATTTATATGTTGAGACTTTTGCTTTGTTATTATATAATCATTTATGTATTATTTTTTATATTTTAATGGATAGATAAAAATCCTATTACTGCATAGAGTTTGGCAAGTCTATGTAGTGGATGACTATCTTAGGATTTGTAATGTGCTAAATTTAAAAATATTAAATGAACAAAGGATTGATAAGAATGGCAAAGTTATATTTTAAATATGGGGTTATGGGTAGTTCTAAGACTGCGCAGGCTTTAATCACTAAGTTTAATTATGAAGAGAGAGGAATGCGGGTTTGGTTGATTAAGCCAAAGACCGATAATAGAGATGGAGATAATATTATTCGTTCTAGAATAGGTCTTTCCTCATCAGCATATGTACTTCCTATTACGGAAAACTTATATGATAGTTTCCTTAATCTTTCAAGTCAAGTGGATGTCATCATTGTAGATGAGTGCCAGTTCTTATCTGAAGAACAGATAGATCAATTGGCGGATGTCGTAATCCTTCACGATGTTCCTGTTCTTTGTTTTGGCTTACGAACAGACTTCCGTACAAAGATGTTCCCAGGTAGTAGACGTCTCCTAGAAATTGCAGACTCAATAACCGAAATCAAGACCATCTGTTCCTGTGGAAAGAAGGCTACAGTTAATGTTCGAATTGATGAAAATGGTAAAGTAGTAACTGAAGGAGAACAGATATTAATAGGTGGCAATGATAAATATACAGCTATGTGTTATCAATGCTATATGGAGAAGAGAAGAGAACAGGAAAATTTACTATATTAATGCTAAAATGGGAATTTGTAGCCCCGGCTACTTATTCCTTTTTCTTATGTGGTATCATTCACGTATAAGCAGATTAGTCAATTCGAGTAGGAGTGTTTACCAAGCTTGCTTGAGTAAACACTCATGCTTGAATTGATAAGTGCAACGTGAGCGAGAAAGCTCTGCTTTCGAGCTTCTAATCTGCGCAAAATAAAAATAAACAATTATTGCGGATACATTTAAAAGCTTGCTTGAGTAAACACTCATGCTTGAATTGATAAGTGCAACGTGAGCGAGAAAGCTCTGCTTTCGAGCTTCTAATCTGCCTAAAGTTGAAGCGATATATGATATATTGAGATAAAATTTTTCATATTAATTTAACATACAGAATTTGGAGGGTAATGTAATGGTAAGAACGATTATTAAGATTGATGAGGAACTTTGTAATGGATGCGGACTCTGTGTGGATGCATGCCATGAATCAGCAATTGGTTTATTTGATGGGAAAGCGAAATTATTGCGGGATGATTATTGCGATGGGTTGGGTGACTGCCTTCCAGTATGTCCTACTGGAGCAATTTCATTCGAGGAGAGAGAAGCTTTACCTTATAATGAGGAAGAAGTAAAAAGAAATATGGCAATGAAGGCAAAATTACAAGAGAGTAATGTGACAAGTCAGGTAGATACCGATTTTGCAGGTGGATGCCCGGGCTCTAGAATGATGAATATACAGCAAAAAGATACGAATTCTGCGAAGAATGTAGGAGCGGTTAAGGAAGAAAGACCTTCTATGCTTCGCCAATGGCCGGTTCAGATACAGCTTGTACCACCTAATGCGCCTTACTTTGAAAATGCGGATATTTTGATTGCTGCAGACTGTACTGCTTATGCTTATAGTGATGTACATAGCTTTATGAAGAATAAGATTACATTAATCGGATGTCCTAAGCTTGATGATGTCGATTATTCAGAAAAGCTAACACAAATATTGGCTCTTAACGAGATTAAAAGTGTAACTATACTTCGTATGGAGGTTCCTTGCTGTGGTGGAATTGTTCATGCTCTTAAAACAGCTTTTGCACAGAGTGGTAAGATGATTCCTTGGAGAGTTGTTACGATTGGTACAGATGGAACGATTCTGGAGGATCGTTAATTATTAGCCTGATAAAACATTTAATCAGTAATTGCTCGTCAATTTGCGTAATAATGTATAGGTAGCAATATAAAACATATTTCATTAGCAACACGCAGCCCCGCAAAGTACTGCAAATAGTACTTGGATGAAGTACGTAGTGGTACATAAGACCATAAAATACATGGTCTAAGAACCAACGACTTCAAACAGTTGCTTATCAAAATATGTTTTATATTGCATGAGGTAAACTTAAACCTTGCAAATGACGAGCAATTTTAGTTTTAAAAAGCTAAATAATTAAAAAGCTAAATAATTAAATAATAGGAATAAAATCGCGGTTAGTAGCATATAGAATTCCTCTGTCATATCTTTATATTATACAGATTATTGGAGGTTTCTATGGATAATGCGAAAAACTATTCTATGCCACTAATTGGTGATCATGCTCCTGCGTTTCGTGCGATTACGACGCAGGGCGAAATAAATTTTCCTGAGGATTATTATGGCAGATGGGTTGTGCTATTCAGTCATCCTGCAGATTTTACACCAGTTTGTACGACAGAATTCATGACCTTTGCTTCCATGATAAATGAATTTAGAGCACTTAACACAGAATTGGTTGGATTATCAATCGATTCCATCTATTCGCACATTGCTTGGTTGCGGAAGATCAAAGAACTTGCCTGGAAAGATATGAAGAATGTAGAAGTAACATTTCCATTGATTGCTGATATTACAATGGAAATAGCTAAGAAGTATGGAATGTTACACCCAGGAGTATCAAACACTCAAACCGTACGTGCTGTATTTATTATTGATCCAGAAGGAAAGATACGGGCAATACTTTATTATCCTTTAAGTACAGGTCGTAATATGGAGGAAATTAAGCGGATGCTTATTGCACTTCAGAAATCGGATGCAGAGAGTGTAGCCACCCCTGCAAACTGGATGCCATACGATGATGTCATCCTTCCTGCACCAGGAACTTGCGGGGCTGCAAATGATCGAATGGATAATATAAACGAGAATATGTATTGCTTAGATTGGTTCCTATGCTTCCGGCAGAACAATCATCTTCCGGACAGTACCGATTACTTGCCTGAAGGTCTTCCCTATCCATCGATTTATCATCAGAGAAGAAAAAATTATCGTAAAAACAATTAAATAATTATACTTGACAAAGCCTGCGTAGAAAGTGAACTTTTAATTATTAAATATGAATGTTTACACATTCTGGGTTCATTTCTAAGCAGGTTTTTTGATTCTTGCGAGAAATTGTGTTATGTAGTATTATATATGAATGAAAAAAGATACTTGTTACACAAACCACAATAGCTTAAGATATAAGCCTTTTGATTACTAACACACTGAAGACGGGGGTTAATAAATGAACAAGACGGTTAAAGCGAAAATAGCGTTATTTGGAGCTTCGCTCATATGGGGAAGCTCTTTTCTAATAATGAAAAATTCTGTAGAGTCAATTGATCCACATGTATTGTTGTTTATCAGATTTTCGATTGCTTGTCTATTATTATGTATGATATTCTTTAAAAAACTAAAAGCAATTAACAAGGATTATTTTGTTAAATGCGGAATTCTTGGCGTATTCCTCTTCCTTGGTTATAGCCTTCAGACAATCGGTATAACCGATACAACACCTGGTAAGAATGCATTTCTTTCTGCAATTTACTGCGTTTTAGTACCCTTTATTTACTGGGCAGTGGATAAAAAGAAACCTGATCTTTATAATATACTAGCTGCATTTATTGGTATTACTGGAATTGGTTTTGTCTCATTGAATGATAATTTATCCATTCGAATGGGAGATGCTTTTACCTTAGCAGGAGGGATTTTCTATGCAGCTCATATGGTAGGTATAGCGAAATATAGCAGGGGTAAGGATCCAGTACTTTTAACGATTATGCAATTTGGATATGCGTCAGTATTATCTTTTATAGTTGCTGTGTTATTTGAAGATACACCGACACATTTGACAACTGATACCATCATAGGTTTGGCCTATCTAGCAGTGTTTGTAACGGCAGGAGCCTTATTATTACAAAACATTGGACAAAAATATACCAGTCCTACATCAGCATCAATTATTTTTAGTCTAGAATCAGTGTTTGGTGTAATATTTTCTGTTATATTTTATCATGAAGAAATAACGCTACGATTATTTATTGGATTTTTCTTAATATTCTTTGCTGTAATAACATCGGAAACAAAACTAAACTTTCTTAAAAGAAAATCGATTATTGGTTCAAAGAAAGGAATGGTTTCAGAGGAATTGATGCCTTAAGCAATGAATGGATGAGTCGGCTTATTGAATTCCTATTAAACCTATGGTATTATAGAGTATAATAATTAACCGTATAAGATTTCAATAATACGATTTGGGAGGCCTATTATAAATGAAAATATCAACGAAGGGAAGATACGCATTACGTCTGATGCTTGATCTTGCCTTAAATAATACAGGAGAATATATTTCTATTAAGAATATTGCCACAAGACAAGATATATCAGAGAAATATTTGGAGCAAATTATATCCTTATTAAACCGTGCTGGGTATGTGAAAAGCACCCGTGGAGCCCAAGGAGGATATCGGCTATCGAAGGAACCAAAGGAATATAACGTAGGTATGATTCTTAAGCTTACGGAAGGAAGTTTAATGCCGGTGGATTGTTTGGATCCGGATATAAATGATTGTAATCGAACAAGTGCCTGCATTACCAGAGAGGTCTGGCAGAAGCTATATGATGCAATTCTAGGTGTTGTAGACAATATTACATTGCAGGATCTTGTCGACAAGCAAAAGGAATATATTCCATTTGACTTTTCAATTTAATTAGATAATTTTACATGTTACCCACTTGACAAATATTGCAAGTGGGTTTAATATTATAGAAAAATTACAACTCCTATTAATTAAATATGAATACTATGAAATAAAAAAGAATAAATGCATATACTATATTAATTAATTATTGGTATACTATTATATGAGTTGTATTTGTTATATTATTTCATACAACAGATTAAAACTCTTCCGACCTGTGGTACGAAAAATTGACAAGGTTATTATATTTTGCAATTACTATAATAATTATTTGAAAGGAGAACAACATATGGCAAATATTAAGAAGAAAGTCACGGAGCTAATAGGTAATACACCTTTATTGGAACTTAGCAATTATAATGCGAACCATAAGCTGGAAGCTACCATTATAGCAAAACTGGAATATTACAATCCGGCGGGAAGTGTTAAGGATCGTATTGCCTTTAAAATGATTGAGGAAGCAATAAAGGATGGCAAAGTTAACAAAGATACTACTATTGTAGAGCCAACCAGTGGTAATACAGGTATCGGGCTAGCTAGTGTGTGCGCTAGTATGGGGCTTAAATTAATTATTGTAATGCCTGAAACGATGAGTATTGAACGCAGAAACCTAATGAAAGCCTATGGTGCAGAACTAATCCTTACTGAGGGTGTTAAAGGGATGAAAGGTGCGATTGAAAAGGCAACACAGATTATGAATGACACTCCGAACAGTTTTATGCCTTCCCAATTTGAAAACCAAAATAATCCTAAGGTACATGAGGAAACAACCGGCCCAGAGATCTGGAATGATACTGATGGCAAGGTAGATATTTTTGTATCTGGAATTGGTACCGGAGGCACAATTTCCGGTGCAGGGGCATATTTAAAATCCAAGAATCCCGATATTAAGTTAATCGCAGTTGAGCCCACCGATTCGCCAGTACTTACCAAAGGACATGGGGGATCTCACAAGATCCAAGGTTTAGGAGCGGGCTTTATTCCGAACACATTAAATACAAAGATTTATGACGAAGTAGTTACTGTTACGAATGAGGATGCTTTTGAAACAGGAAGAGAAATTGCTAGAACAGAAGGTGTTCTAGTGGGGATATCCTCTGGAGCTGCCTTATGGGTGGCTACCCAAGTTGCTAAACGTCCAGAGAATGCTGGTAAATCAATTGTTGTATTACTACCAGATACTGGAGA